>ERZ1669248.109-NODE-109-length-50138-cov-6.097358_pt1 | contig 50138 bp, 52 predicted proteins | sample MGYA00579296_ERZ1669248 | MGnify/ENA primary metagenome ERZ1669248 (study PRJEB41166, sample SAMN08046057) | hot springs metagenome | biome: hot spring; feature: neutral hot spring; material: thermophilic sediment; isolation source: thermophilic sediment from...
CGTATTTTTTACCCAAAAATGGATAAAAATGGCAAATTTTTACACATATACGCTATCAAAAATCGTAAAGGAAACATAGTTATTGAGAAACCTCTAATAATAAATGAACAAAGTGGTGAATATACTAAAGAGGTGAAAAACATCCTTGAAAGCTTCCTGTGATATAATTAACATTTATGAGGTTACCAGAAAAACTTGTGGAGAGGATAGCAGATAGAATTATAAAAGAGTTAGGAGAGGAGAGGGTTATAGAAGTGGAAGACCCTTATACATTTAAGAAAAAGATAATTGCGGTTTTTAAAACTGCAGAAGAAGAAGAGAGAATGCTTGATGAAAAAACCAGAGAGGTGCTAAGGGAAAAACTTGACCTGCTTGAAGAAACAAGCCTTGATTACAGGACTGCGTACAGAGCGGTAAGAGCCAAGCTTGCAGAAGAAATGAACATACATACAGGCAGAAGGGAAAGAATGAACCAAATAGCCAACATGATAAAGGACCTCATTATGTCAGAAGACAGCGTAGAGATATACGAAGAACCCCACTACATAAGAAACAGGATAAGACAGATACTCATGGAAGCGGTAAAAGAAGAGGAAGAGATAGACAGAGAGGTCAGGGAAAGGATAAAGTCATACTCCAAAAGGATAGTGGAAGGCACACCCGAGTGGAATCATCTTTACAGAAGGATCTATGAGGACGCATTAAAAAGAAGAGGATTACTTTAGTTTTCTGGGAATAGCTTACCTGGGTTAAAGAGATTCTTTGGATCAAAGACCATCTTTATGCCCTTCATCACCTCTATTCCCACGTCACCCAATTGCCACCTTAGGAACTTCCTTTTGGTGAGTCCAACGCCGTGCTCTCCTGTTATAGAACCGTTATAACGCAAAGCTAGTTCAAACACCTCATCTACAGCTCTCTCTGCTCTTTCCTCCTCCTCTCTGTTTTTCTTATCATAGAGAAGATTCACATGAAGGTTCCCATCACCAATGTGTCCAAAGATCACCATATGAAGGTCATACTTTTTGGCTATTTCTCTGAGCTTGGGAATAGCCTCAGAGAGATAAATCCTTGGGAGTACTATATCTTCGTTTATCTTGCCCGTTTTGAGATTGGCAAGAGCTGGTCCAAGGTTTTTGCGTGCCATCCACAGCTTTTCTGCCTGAGCCTCATCTTGCGCTACTTGGACTCTTAGTCCCATACCTGTAAGAAGCTTTTCAACTGTATTTAGGTCCTCTTTCACACCTTCCATAGAACCGTCTATTTCTATAAGTAAAAGTGCGGACACATCTTTGGGAAGACCTACAGGTTTGTGAGCTTCTACCGCTTTTATGGCATCTGCATCCATAAACTCAAGAGCGGAGGGAAATACGCCAGAGGTCATTATCTTAGTGACTGCCCTTCCTACATCTTCAAGCCTTTCAAAGAGCACAAGTGCCGTCGCTCTTGCTTTAGGTTTGGGAATTAGCTTCAGAGTTGCGGAAGTTATAAGTCCCAAAGTGCCCTCTGAGCCTACAAAAAACTTAGTTATGTCATATCCCGCCACGTCTTTTATGACTGGGTTGCCCGTCTTTAACACCTTACCTTCCTTTATAACTGCGGTTAGCCCAAGCACATACTCCCTTGTGACACCATATTTTAAACATCTTGGACCACCTGCATTCTCCGCTATATTTCCACCTATTGTGGAGTACTTAAAGGAAGAGGGGTCTGGTGGATAAAAAAGTCCAAGTTTCTCCACATACTGTTGTAATTCGTAAGTTATAACGCCGGGTTCTACCACCGCGGTAGCGTTATCCACATCTACACTGAACTTCTTCATCTTTTCAAAGGAGACAACCACGCCTTTTTCTAAAGTAGGTACCGCGCCACCTGTGAGTCCAGAACCCGCACCTCTTGGGAATATAGGCACTTCTTCTTGATAACATATTTCTACAAGCTTTTGTACGTCTTCTTGGGATTCGGGGAAGATCACTGCTGAAGGCACCGCCCTCTCTATAGGTATGGGTGTGGCATCATAAGAGTAGAGCTTTCTCTCTACAATGGAAGTAATAACCTTGTCTTTACCTAAAACTTCCACAAGCTTATCAACAGGTTTTTTCTTTAGCAGTCCCAACATGATTTTGTAAATATAAACAAAGGAATAAAACCTTGCAATGATGTAAAGCATTCCTCTATAATTTCATATCATGCTTCAAAGGGTCCTTTTTCTGCTTCTTGTAGCACTTAGTCTATCCTATGGTGATGTAGTTGCCAGAATAAACTCAAAGGTGATAACTAAGGAAGAGCTCACTAATGCCTTTAATGCATACTGGCGTGAGATAATACATCTGCCTATAGCCCAAGCTACCAAAAGTGACATGAGAGAATTTCTCATAGAGTATGTAAGAAGTCAGATAATACAACAAGAAGCTAAAAGGATGGGTATAAGTGTTAGGGAAAGCGAGCTAAGAGAATACATACAGAAGAATATTGGAAGTGAAAGATTAAGCGAAACGGTAAAAGAATTGGTAAAAACGGAAATAATTACCAACAAGATCATAGACAGGATAGCCAAAGACATAGAGGTGAATGACAGGCAGGTAATAGCCTATTACTATCTAAACCTGAGAGATTTCAAACTACCTGCTCAAATTTTAGTAAAAAGATTTCTGGCAGATGATCTGGACACAGCCAACGAGGTGTATTATCGCCTTTCAGTAGGAAAAAGCTTGGAAAACTTAAAGTTTGTCAGAGAGGGAGAGCCCATGTGGTACTCCATACAGACCCTGCCAGAGATAGTAAAGAATCAGTTATATCCTTACGAAATAGGCAAAGTTTCAAAGCCTATAGATACTGGAGCAGGGTATCTTATACTCAAGATATTGGACAAAAGGGGAGGTGGCATCATGCCCCTTGAGTACGCAAAGCCCTTGGTAAGAGAGAGACTTTTGAAAGAAAAAAGACAGGAGGTTTTCCGAGAATGGTTTCAAAGAGTATTAAAAGACTATCGTGTGGAGTTCTTCTTCTGGCGGTTATAGTACTTAGTGCCTATGCCCAAAAGCTTGTTGATAGGGTAGTAGCATCAGTAAATGGTGAGCCCATACTTGAAAGTGATGTAAAATTGGGTGAGCTCTTTTACGGCACTAAGGATAGAAAGCAGGTAATAGATAAGCTTATTGACACATACCTCATTGCTCAGTTTTTGGAAAGTAGAGGAGGACAAGTGCCCCAAGAATACATAAATAAGACACTTTTGGACATAGCCAAAGCTAACAATACTGACATAGAAGGACTTGCTAAGGAACTTGCCAAAGAAGATCTCACAGTTGAAGACCTAAAGAGGTTTCTTGAAAAGGAGATCTTAGCCACTCAAGGATTAAACTCCTATCTTTCTAAAGAAATAAAGGTCTCTCAGCTTGATGTGGAACTGGAAAAGCTCAAAAAGGGTCAGGTAAAGTTAAAGAGGGATATAGACCTTGTGGTGTTAGATAAGAAAGATGGCCAAAAGCTTCTTAATTTGATGGAGCAAAAAAAGACTCTTCAGGAAATAGCCAAGGCTTTCTCTACTAACGTGGAGAGCGTCAGTGTGGAAAAGGGTGATCTCGTTGAGCCTCTTGATAAAGAAGTATGGAGAGCAGGCATAGGCAGTTTGGTAGTAGCGGAAGATGACAAGCACATCTACCTGGCGCAGATAAAAGATCAGAAGGAGATCTACAGCGGTGTATCCGAAGAAGAACTAAGAGAGCAGATCTTTCTCAAAAAGCTTGAGGAAAAAAGGGAAGAGTTTATTAGAAACCTGAAAAAGAAGAGTTTTATAAAGATCCTCCCAGATGCGTATTCTGTCGGTAGTTGATGGTATAGGGTGGAGCGGAACAAAAGAGCAAGTGTATCTCTTAGCAAGAGAGCTCTCAAAAAGAGCAATAGAAACCCACATGGCTCTTTCCTTTGAATACACTCAAATGGTGGAAAAGTTAAAGGAATATGGCATTAAGTTTCACTTTTTTGAACATCATCACAAACTCTCAAGATACAATCCTGCAAACTACTACAGGCTTTGGAAAGTAATAAAGGAAAACGCATTTCATGTAGTACTGGCTAACTCTCCTCATGCCTTTGACTATGTAAGATTAGTCTATCCTTTCTTGAATAAAAAGCCCAAGCTGGTGGTAGTCAAAAGGTCTGCAAGAGTGCCCAACAGAATGTCCCTTAGGTTCAAGTACGCCTATGCAGATATGGTGGTGGCAGTCTCTCCTGCTGTTAAAGAGAACTTGGTTAAGGCAGGCTTTCCTGAGCAAAAGGTGTGCGTAATAGAAAGTGGTATAGATACACAGCGCTTTAGGCCTGACTCACTTCTTGGTATACAGACAAGAGAGAAACTCCAAATACCTTTGGATGCTAAGGTGTTTATCAATGTTGCCAACTGGAATCCTGAGGTAAAGGCACAGGATAAGCTTATAGAAACTTTCTCTAAACTTTCTTGTGGAAACTGCTACCTAATACTTGTAGGCATAGATACAGACCGGTATGCTCCCAAACTTGCGCAAAGGTATGGAATAAAGGACAAAGTTTTGGCTCTTGGTTTTAGAGAAGATGTAGAAGCCTTATTGAACGCTTCGGATGTTTTTGTGCTATCCTCTTATCTTGAAGGCATATCTAACGCACTTTTGCAAGCTATGGCTTGCGGCAAGGTGGTCATATCCACAAACGCAGGAGGAATAGGACAGGTGATAAAAGATGGAGAGAACGGCTTTTTAGTTGATGTGGGAGATTTTGATCATCTTCTTAAAAAAATGCAAAAAGCCATAGAGCTTTCCCAAGAGGAAATCAAAAAACTTTCTGCACATGCTATAAAGACTGCGGAAAACTTTTCTATAAGCACAACGGCAAGCAAGTATCAAAACCTTTTTGAGAGGCTTCTGTCTTGATATTAGTTCTTGTGTATCACAAAGTGATAAAGTATCCCACCTTTGATTTGTGGTGGAAAACTTTTGACTTACAATGTTCCATACTCAAAAAGCATTTTAAAGTCATTACCTTAGACCAGGTGATAGAAGCATTAAGCGAGGGAAAACTTCCCAAAGAACCAAGCGTTGCCATAACCTTTGATGATGGTTATGCAGATAACTATATATACGCTTATCCTATTTTGAAAAAACATCGCCTGAAAGCCACACTTTTTGTTGCCTCCTCAAGAATCATCAAAGAATCTGGTAAAAGAAAAAACTTAGAAGATTACTGGAAGGGTAAGGTATCCTACAGGGAGCTTTATTCACCCAAGAGCATGTGGCAAGCCAATTACCTATTCCTCAAAGAAGGGAAAGAAGCGGATTTTTTGACGCAGGAGGAACTTTTGAGCATGATGGATGTTTTTGAGATAGGTTGGCATTCCAAGTATCACACAAAGGACTTTTTTCAGGATAGGATCATAGACCTTGTTGATGGCAAGAATTACCACTGGTCTGTTATTCACGCCTATGGTGAAGAGCCTGTAAGGGGCTTTCCTCTGTTTCCCATGAAGGGATCTCTTTGCGTACTCAGGGGCAAAGTAAGAAAGGAGGTAAAGACTTTTATAAAGAGCTTAGATGATAAGTTTTTTCAAAGAAAAAACTGGAAAGAACACCTAAAAAAGGAACTTTTGAAGAATTTTGATAGTTTTTTAGAGTTTGAAACGCAGGAAGAGAGGGTAAAAAGAATAAGAAAGGAGATAGAGGAATCTCTTCAAGAGCTAAAGAGCATAACAGGGGTAAATGTAGTTCATTCCGCTTATCCCTTTGGAGATTACGACCCTTTGCTAAAAGAAGAGTTATCTAAGAGATTTGTTTCTGCCTTCACCACAGAAAAAAGGTGCATAACAGTGCAAGAAGATATGCATCTTCTTCCGAGAATTACTGTCCCAAAAGACATGTGGTCCTTTTTAGCTATTTTAGGAAAGTTTGTAGGAAGCTTTTTAGTTCGCTCAGGCTGGAGAAGATAAAATCAGGTTTGAACTCTGTCTTTGAAAGCTCTTCCTCTTTGTATTTACCCGTAGTCATAAAAACCGTCTTAATGCCAAGGCTTTTAGCTCCTATAAGGTCCGTGTATATGTCATCGCTTATGAGGTATGTTTCTCCTTGGGGCATGCCTTTTGTAGCATAAGCTATAAACTCTGGTGAGGGCTTGCCTAAGTTGGGAACTTCCTGTGAGTAGTTGCAGGCATGCACCAACATACTTGCCACAGAGCCAGCACCTGGAAAGTATAAGCCATCGTCATCTTTCACTATCCTACTCAAATTCACAGGTATTATCTTTGCATTCTGGAGGAATACTGCAGATGTAGCGGTTTTTATCTTCTGAAAGTCCAAAGACCTATCCTGTCCTATAACTACCGCATCTACCTTATGATCATCAACTACCTGAAAGCCCTCTTCCTGTAGGTATGACTTTAAAGAAGGTGTGCCTATCACAAAAAGTCTGTGGAGTTTTTTGTTTCTTAGATACTCAGGTAGCACCACAAGGGGAGAAATAAACCTATCTTCTGGGAGGATCACTCCCTTTTGTCTTAGGTTTTCAAGCATTTCTTTGGGTGGTCTTGTGGAATTATTGGAGACCACCCTAAAGGGTAAAGAGTTTTTCTCAAGGAAATCAAGAAATTCCAGCGTATCAGGAAAAGGATTTAGTGCTTTGTCCTTAACCAAAACACCGTCCAGATCCACCAAAAGCCTTATCATAGCACACCCCTTTTACCATATTGGTTATAACACTGTTTATAGGAGTTTCCATGTTAGCCTGCTTTCCAAGCTCCACTATAGCACCATTTAAAGCATCTATTTCCGTCTTCCCCTTCTTTATATCCTCAAGCATAGAAGGATAATGGTTAGCAGTTGGTGGCACAAGTTTTTCATAAAAGTGCCTTTTGTACTCCTCAGAGGAGGAGTGGAAGGTCTCTATGCCATGTGCCTTTAGCACCATAAATATCTCGTCTATTATTCCGTTAATGATCTCTCTAATGTATGGGTTTTCCACAAGCTGTCCGTAGGTTAATTCAAACAGAGCGCCCAAAGGGTTTAGTGCGCAGTTGTATATTATCTTCTCCCAGAGGTATTTGTAAACTTCTCTGTCGTGCCTTGTGGGTATTCCCGCTTTACTAAAAATGTCTGCAAGCGTATTTAAAAATTCCTCTTTTATATTACCTGAGGGACTACCTATAACTACAGAGTCAGCACACACAGTTATCCTTACTCTATCCGCACTTGTTCTCTTGGCTCCAAAGATGATCCTTGAGAGGATCACCTTATCGTCTCCAAAGAGCTCCACTGCCTTTTCGTAATTACCGTAGCCATTTTGAGCTATCAAAATGTAGGACCCCTTTTCCACAAAAGGTGATAATTGCTCTAACGCGCTTTGCGTATCATAACTTTTTACAGCTAGCACTATCACATCTGGTGTGTATTCAACAAGGCCTGGGTCTTCTACTGTTATCACTTCCTGTTCAAACTCTCCCCATATACCTTCAACTTTTATTTTGCTTAAGCTTCTTCCGGGTTTTACAAGTCCTACCACTTTGTACCCCGCCCTTGAAAGAAAGGACAGAAAGACACTTCCTACCGCACCAACACCCACGACTAAAAACTTCATTCCTTCTCCTCAAGCTTTATGTAAGGCATTATGTCCGCAAGGTCTATGTACTTATCACAGGCATTTACGAGTTCCACCGCTGAGCTCTCTTTGGTGGATACGCATATGATCTCTTTGCCAAAATCTCTTAGCACCCACACGAGTTTTTCAAAATCACTGTCTCCGGAACACAGCACCGCAACATCGTAATTGTCTTTGGTAAGTAGCATATCAAGAGCCATATCTACATCAAGGCTTCCCTTGTAGGTCCCATCCTTTAGCTGTTTTATTGGTTTTTTAACCACCGTTATACCACTAAAAGCAAGGAGTTTTATAAAACTTTCCTGCTTTTCATCGCCTTCTCTATAAGCCAAGTAAAAGAAGGTGTTGTAAATGGTGTAGTCCTTTTTAAAGTACTCCACAAGCTTTATAAGGTCTATCTTTTGGTGCAGTATGTTCTTTTGTATAAAGTAGAAGTTAGCACCGTCTATGAATATGCCAGCCCTTCTGCCCATCTTTCCTTTAGGTAATCTCCTCTTCTTGCACAGAAACTACCACTTTGGCTGGTCTTAGCACGCGCTCATGAAGCATATAGCCCTTCCTTACAACTCTGATAACTGTATTGGGTGGAACATCAGGGTTATATTCTTTTTCTACCGCTTCTGCAAGGTAAGGGTCAAACTCCTTACCCTCTATCTGTATCTCCTTTATGCCATACTTTTCAAGTATTCTCTTTAGCTCTCTGTATATGAGTTGAAAGCCTTGTAGTATGGGTGTGTGGGATTCAGAAACACTATCAAAGGCTCTCTCAAAGTTATCAACAACTTCCAGCATCTCAAGGGCAAACTTTTCGTATCCATACTTTCTTTGCTCTTCCATGTCTCTGCGATATCTCTCTTTAAAAAGCTCAAACTCCCTTTGGAGTTCCACATACCTTTGGTTTGCAAACCTTGCAACCTGCTCCAGTTTGGAAACCTTTTCTTCTAGCTCTTTAATCTTTTTCTCTTCCTCTTTCAATTCTTCTTTAACTTCTTCAATCTCATTTATTAATGGTTCTTGATTTTCCTTTTCCTCCATTCTTTTTACCTCCTGGAAGGTTTTAATATATATTTAAATCTATCATGAGAACAGTCTTTTCTGCAGAGTTAATAAGAAAGTACGACAAGCCCGGACCCAGATACACAAGCTATCCACCTGCCACAGAATTTCACGAAGGGGTAAAGGAAGAGGAATACAAGAAAAAGCTTTTGGAAAGCAACGAAAGGGGAAGGGATCTTTCTTTATACTTTCACATACCTTTCTGTGAAAGTGCCTGCTGGTTCTGCGGTTGTAACGTGATCATATCCCACAGAAAGGATGTGAGCAGGAGGTATCTTGATTATCTCTACAGAGAAATGGACATGTTAAAAGACTACATAGACCCTTCAAGGAAAGTGGTTCAGCTACACTGGGGAGGTGGAACGCCTAACTTTTTGACTAATCAGGAGATAAAGGAGCTCTTTAGTAAGATAAGGGACACCTTCAATATAGACCCTTCTGCGGAGATAAGCGTAGAGATAGACCCAAGATACCTCTCAGAGGGTCAGTTGGAGACCTTCAGGGAGCTGGGTTTTAATAGGATAAGCATGGGACTTCAGGACCTTGACCCTCAGGTACAAGAAGCAATAAACAGAGTTCAGCCAGAGAGTCTTATGAAAGATGTGATGAAAAGACTGAGAGACTTAGGTTTTGAAAGTATAAACATAGACCTCGTTTATGGACTTCCCTATCAGACGCCTGAGAAGTTTAAGATCACTATAGAGAAAACCATAGCTTTGGACCCAGACCGTGTTGCGGTCTTTAACTTTGCCTATGTGCCTTGGATAAAACCCCTTCAGAGAAAGATAGATCCTTCCACACTTCCACCACCAGAGGATAAGCTCCGCATCTTGGAGATGACTATAGATATGTTTCAGTCAGCGGGTTATGTGTTTATAGGCATGGATCACTTTGCCAAACCTAACGATGAGTTGGCAGTAGCCCAAAGGGAAGGCACTCTGTGGCGGAACTTTCAGGGATACACCACCAAAAAGGGAGTGGACCTTATAGGCATTGGTGCCACTTCCATAGGCATGCTCTATGACGCGTACTTCCAAAATTACAAAACCATAAGGGACTACTACATGGCTATAGATGCAGGTAAGCTACCCATCATGAGGGGATACTTGCTAAACCACGAAGACATATTAAGAAGGGAGGTGATCATGGACCTTATGTGTAACTTCCAGTGTTCTTTTAAGAAGATAGAAGATATGTTTGGTATAAGTTTTGAGGAGCACTTTGAGAAGGAACTTGAGGAGCTAAAAGGTATGGAATCTGACGGTCTTCTTGAGATAAAAGATAGAAAGATACTGGTAAAGCCCGAAGGGAGGCTTCTTATAAGAAACATAGCCATGGTCTTTGACGAACATATCAGAAACAAAAAGGAGCTTAGGTTTTCCAGAACCATATGAGTAGTCTTCTTGAAGTCATCTCTTTGAGTAAGGTTTATAAGATAAGTAGAGGGTTATTTAGACACACATATCATCCTGCGGTCAGGAAGGTTAGCTTTAGTATAAAGGAGAGGGAGATCTTTGCCTTAGTAGGTGAGAGCGGTTCTGGTAAAACTACCATAGGTAAAGTGATCCTAAGGCTTGAAAGACCAACAGAAGGTAGCGTGAAGTTAAGGGATAAAGATATATGGGAAATGGGCAGGGAATACACAAAAAGGGTTTCTGCGGTCTTTCAAGATCCCTTTTCCTCTCTCAATCCTTACATGAAGGTAAGACAGATAATAGAAGAACCCATGGTGATCCACAAACTAAAGGACAGAAAGAGGAGAGTGGAAGAAGTGGCTCAAATGGTAAAGCTTCCTATAGAGCTTCTTGATAGAAAACCTCAAGAGCTTTCTGGAGGCCAAAGGCAGAGAGTTGCCATAGCCAGAGCGGTATCTCTGTTTCCCGAGCTAATAGTTGCGGACGAGCCAACAGCATCCCTTGATGCCACTGTCAGGAAGGAGATACTTGAGCTTTTTGGGGAACTAAAGGAGAGGGGAATAAGCACTCTGCTCATAACTCACGATATAAGGGCGGTAGAAAGGATAGCGGATAGATTGGCAGTCATTTACTCAGGTATGATCATGGAAATGGGCACAAAGGAGCAAGTCCTCAAAGACCCAAAGCATCCCTACACTAAGTATCTTTTGGAAAATGTTCCTGTAAGACATCCCAAAGAAAGAAAGGTGCGCATGCAAGAGGAAAGCGCGCAAGAGGTATTGGACAGAGGTTGTCCCTTTTACTGGCTTTGCAGTCAAAGGTTAGAAGCTTGTAAGCAGAGTATAAAGGAGGAGGTTTTGGATGGAAGGTTCGTCGCTTGTAACCTTTACTGAACTCTCCATACTCCTGTTTTTGCTCTTTTTGTCTGGTTTTTTTGCCTCCTCTGAGGTAGTCTTTTTTGGTGCAAACAGATACCTCCTTAGAAGGTACTCATCCAAAAAACTCTACAAACTTCTAAACAAACTCCTCTCAAAACCTCGGGAACTCCTCCTTTCCATTCTTATAGGCAACGAGGTGGTAAATGTCCTTATATCCTCTTACGGGACAAAGCTTTTTGTTGATACTTTTGGAAAGAAAGGTGCTACTTTTTCTGCCTTTCTTATGAGTTTTCTCATATTCCTGTTTGGAGAGGTGATACCCAAAAACTTAGTTTTACCCTTTACCACAAGACTTTCGCTCTTTTATGCTCCCATCTTTTATGTGTTTCACACAGCATTTTTGCCAATAAGAAAGCTTTTCTTTACGCAGATTGAGAGGATACTGAACTTTTTTGAAATGGAGGGAATAGAGGAAAAAAGGAAAACGGATCAGGTATTTTGGGAAATATTTGAGATGGGATACTCGGAGGGACTCTTTAGTGCAGAAGAGAGGGATTTAGTAGAGAGAGCCATGTCTTTGGATGATCTTTTGGTTAAAGAAGTTATGACGCCAAGACCGGACATATTTGCCCTTGATGAAGAAAGTACTGTTGCGGAAGTCTTTGAGAAGATCATTGAGAAAAAACACTCGCGCATTCCCGTTTTCAAAGAAACTCTTGACAACATAACGGGCATAGTTTATGTGAAGGACATAATACCTTTTGAGGAGAATGCCAATAAGAAACTCAAAGAATTCAAAAGACCTGCTCTTTTTATTCCAGAAATCTCAAGCATAACTACACTTTTAAAGGAAATGAGATCAAGCGGTATGCAGATAGCCATAGTGGTAGGAGAACACGGAGAGGTATCTGGGCTTATTACTCTTCACGATGTGCTAAAGAGGCTTTTGGGAAGTATGCCAGAGGTGTGGGAAGAAGACACAGTTAGAATATCAAAGGGCATCTACAAAGTTTATGGTTGGGCGGACATAGAGAAGGTGGCAAAAACTGTGGGCTTTAGCCTTCCAGAAGAGTATGAGTACGATACAGTTGGGGGTTTTGTTATGGCAAACCTCTCAAAAGTGCCAGAGGAAGGTGATGAGTTTGAATACGAAGGCTTTAAGTTTGTGGTGGACAAAATGGAAGGAAACCGCATAGTTAGCCTTTATATAATGACAACGGAAAGCCAAAAGGTGTAAATTATTACTCTGATGATAAAAGGCGAACTAAAGACCACAGTAAAACCAAAACTGAACCTCTCGCTACTTTTAAAGCATCACATAGACCTTTTAGCTAAGAGTTCTGAGGAACTTAAGCAGGTGCTTGAAGAGGAGCAAAAGCAAAATCCATACATAGCACATGTATTTAAGCGTATACCAAGGTGGTTTTTCAAAGAGGAGATTAAGCAAAAAGAACCTGTGGCAAAGGATAGCCTTTTTGAGGAAATTTCAAGGCAGATAAGTCTTGAGTTTGACGGTATAGACAAAGATATAGCTTTAGAGATACTATGCAGGTGCGATGCTGATGGTTTTTTTAAAGATGATCCGGAAGATATAGGAAAGATTTACGGAGTAAGTGCAGAGTATGTGGAAGACATAAGAGAATTTATAATGACAGAGATAGAGCCTGTGGGTATAGCTTCCAAAAACCTTGAGGAGTTCATAAGAGTGCAGTTGCAAGAGATGTATCCGCATGACATTCAAATACAAGAAAAGGTAATGCAAGCCGTAAAAACAGGACACGCGGACCCTCAGATAAAGGAGATCATCTCTCGCCTTAGGCTAAAACCTTTGGGAGGTGAGGCAGGTCCTCAAAGGACGGGAACGGTGGACTTAGTTTTGGAACATGATGGGGAAAACTGGTACATCTTCATTCAGGAGGACTTTATAGATTTTCATATAGAGGAAGACCTGCCAATCCAAAACGAGGTGCAAAAGGAAAAGTTAAGAAGAGCAAAAAACCTAAGGATCATCTTGGAGATGAGAAGGAGATTACTTAGGGAAATAGGTAAGTTCATCATTCAAAGGCAGGAAGACTTCCTTCTGAGGGGAAAACCTTTAAAAACTCTAACACTAAAGGAGGTGGCACAGAGCGCAGGAGTAAGTTTATCTACGGTTAGCAGGTTGGTAAATTCCAAATACGCAAGCACGCCAGCAGGGATATATCCCCTTAGATTTTTCTTTGTAAAGGAAAGTAAAAGCGGTATGAGCAAGGAGGAAGTAATGAGAGCCATAAAAGAAGTGTTGCAGGAAAATAGGTCTATAAGCGATAGCAAGGTGGCTAATATGCTAAAAGAGAAGGGCATAAACATAGCAAGAAGAACGGTAGCCAAGTACAGAAAACTTTTGGGTTTGAGATGAAGCTAAGGCGGGTAAAAGAGCTTATTGAAAAAAGTGGTCTTGATGCCTTTTTGGTGAGTTCTGTGTCCAATGTCTTTTATCTTACTGGTTTTAGATCAACGCACGCTTACCTCGTGATCACTCCAGATAGCCATCATCTTCTTACTGATGGAAGGTATTACGAAAAGGCAAAGAGGGAAGTAACTCAGTGGGATGTGAGGCTTATAGAAGGTAGTGCAATAAAGTACATAAAAAGCTTTCTCAAAGACCTTGGGGTCCAAAGAGTGGGATACGAAAAGGATAAAGTGAGTTGCGAGTTCAGGCAGGCACTAAAGACAAAAGGCATAAAGTGGGTAGGACTTTCTGGATTTCTTTCTTACATCAGAGCCATAAAGAGCCAAGAAGAGATAAGCATAATGAGAGAAGGCGTCAAAAAGAGCGACAGCATATACAGAAAACTCTTGGAGTTTATAAAGCCTGGCATGACAGAGATGGAAATAAGAGCCTTCATAGTTCAGGAGATATTCAAAGTGGGTGCAAGCGGAGAGAGTTTTCCTACCATAGTTGCATCTGGTGAGCATTCTGCAATCCCTCACTGGGAAACATCCTATTACAAAATAGAAGCGGGTAAAAACCTCCTTGTGGATATGGGACTCATCTGGAAAGGATACTGTACTGACTTTACGAGAACCATCTTTATAGGTAAGGCAGATGATGAGTTTAAAAAGGTGTATCAGATTGTAAAGGACGCTCATCTTTTTGCTCTTGAAAAAGCAAGGGTAGGAAATACATTAGGTGATGTGGATAAAACCGCAAGGAAATACATAGAAAAGAAAGGTTATGGAAAGCTCTTTAACCACTCCACGGGCCACGGTGTGGGCATTGATATACACGAGTATCCAAGAGTCTACTATAAAGGAAAAGACAGCAAAAAAACCATAGAGGAAGGCATGGTTTTTACCATAGAGCCGGGTATATACATCCCAGGAAGGTTTGGTGTTAGACTTGAGAACATAGTAGCCATTGAAAAAGGCATAGGCCAACCTCTTTCGGAGATAAGCCTTGACTTGATAGAGCTGTAAACTTATAATATTTTAAAGTATTACGCGGGGTGGAGCAGCCTGGTAGCTCGTCGGGCTCATAACCCGAAGGTCGCGGGTTCAAATCCCGCCCCCGCAACTTGATAAAAGGCAGGAGAGGTGGCCGAGAGGTCGAAGGCGGCTCCCTGCTAAGGAGTTGTAGGGTTAAAAGCCCTACCGCGGGTTCGAATCCCGCCCTCTCCGTTGGGAAGAGCTATGAAAAGAGCCATTCTTGCTCTTGAAGATGGGACATACTTTGTGGGATACTCCTTTGGTGCGGAGGGAGAGACAGAAGGGGAAGTGGTTTTTAACACATCAATGACAGGCTATCAGGAGATACTCACAGACCCATCTTATAAAGGTCAGATAGTGGTAATGACCTACACACAGATAGGCAACTGTGGGGTAAACGATGAAGATATAGAATCAGAAAAAGTTCAGGTAAATGGGTTTGTAATAAGAGAGCTTTCCACTTTCTATAGCAATTGGAGAGCCAAAAAGAGCCTTGATGAGTATCTAAAAGAGAACGGTGTGGTGGGAATTCAAGGTATAGACACAAGGGCTCTTGTCAAAAGGATCAGAGAAAGGGGTGTTGTAAGAGGCGTAATATCTACAAAAGAAGAAGATCCAAGAAAGTTGGTGCATAGAGCAAAAAACGTCAAGGACATCTCAGATCAGGACCTGGTGGATAAAGTGGCAACAAAAGAGATCTATTATTGGAACGAAGGGGATTGGGATCTATATAAAGGTTATATAAGAAGGGATTCAGAAAAGCCCATCATAGCGGTGGTGGATTTTGGCGTAAAGCGAAACATACTCCGAAGGCTTGTCAGCGAAGGTGCAAAGGTAGTAGTTTTGCCTCCCTATGGTGCGCGTAAGCTCATAAGAAAAATAGACCCAGATGCCATACTCCTTAGCAACGGTCCTGGAGATCCAGCAAAGGTGTTAGTGGGCATAAGGCTTGTGAGGGAGTTTATGGAAGAAAAACCCATAATGGGTATATGCCTTGGGCATCAGATAATAGGGATAGCTCTCGGAGGTAAGACCTACAAGCTCAAGTTTGGACATCACGGATCAAATCATCCTGTAAAGGACCTAAGAGATGGACACATAGAGATAACCTCACAGAATCACAACTTTGCGGTGGACCCAGAAAGCCTAAAAGACGTGGAGATCACTCACATAAACCTGCTGGACAATACCTTGGAAGGTTTTAGACACAAGTACTTACCCATATACTGTGTGCAATACCATCCTGAGGCTTCTCCTGGACCCCACGATGCAAAGAACATTTTCAAAGAATTCATCCAACTATGTTATGCAAGAGCTTAAAAAGGAAAACACAAAAATTCTGTTCCTCTCCTTTTTAGTTTTTTTAGGTCTTTTTGTGCTTCTCTTGAGAGTAGCTTACCTTCAGCTCATAGGAAGGACAGAGTACGTAAAAAGAGTAGCGGAGAGGTTTTCAAAGGTTGCGCTGGTGGATATACCCACTTACAGGGGCTCAATAAAGGACAGGAATGGCAACGATCTTGCTGTAAGTATTCCTACCATATCTGTTTATGCCTTTCCCAAGTACGTCCAAAACAAAGAAGAGCTTGCCAGCAGGTTATCTGCTGCAACAGGAGTACCTGAGAATAAGATACTTGAGCGACTAAACTCGGGGAAAAAATTTGTGTGGCTTGTCAAAAAGGTGGATAAGAACCTTCTACCTTACATAAAGGGTGTTATAAAGGATACAGAGAACTCTAGGTATGTGGGAATTCAGGAAGATTTCAAAAGGTTTTATCCGCATGGGCATTTGGCAAGTAACCTGCTTGGTTTTTCAGGAGATGATGGCATAGGTCTTGAAGGGCTTGAGTACATGCTTAATCCTTTCCTCAATGAGAAGAGACAGAGGATACCCTTTCTTTTCTCTCCAGAAGGTAGCTTAGCCTTAGAGCCATCTTCTTACATGGAAGTTTTAAATTCAAAAACTGTTTACACCACTATAGACTTGTGAGTTCAGAGTATACTTGAGGACATAAGAGATAAGATAGTCAAGGATTGGAAACCAAAGAGAGTTGCCATACTTATTATGGATGCCAAAAGTGGAGACATATTGGGTATGGCTACTTACCCATATTATGACCCTAACAACTACAATAAGTACAAACCTTGGGAGAGAAGAAACTTTGTAATTACAGATATTTTTGAGCCTGGATCCGTGATGAAACCCTTTTTTATAGGTATGGCTCTTGACAGAGGCTACATATCTGAGCACTATACGGTGGATGGTGAGAATGGAAAAACTGAGGTTTACGGTAGGATAATAAGGGATGTACATCCTTATGGTAGGCTTACCTTAGATGAGGTGCTTATAAAGTCTTCTAATGTGGGAACTGTTAAGATAGCCAAATTTCTTTCAAGGAAAGATGTGGAAGAACTTATGCAGAAGATACATTTTAAAGACAGCTTTGGAATACTTCCGGGAGAAGTAAAGCCAAAGCTACCAGATTACAGATACCCTGCAAATATAGTTTATTCTAGCATAGGACAAGGTCTTTCTGCCAATTTGCTTAACCTCTGTAGTGCTTTTTCTCTTCTTGCCACAGGATACATGCCAAAGCCTAGAATAATCCTCTATACCGAAGACGAGGAAGGAAAAAGAACTTACTACCAGAGCGAGATAATAAGGCAGGGACTCTTTTCAGAGAGAGTCATGAAATGGCTACACAAAAACCTTATAAAAGTAGTAGAAGAGGGTACCGCCAAGCTGGCAAGGTCAGACTACTTTACTATAGCTGGCAAGACTGGTACTTCTCAAAAATTTGATTTTAGTTTGGGTAGGTACTCAAGGGATAAGGTGGTAGCATACTTTGTGGGTTACTTTCCTGCAACAGACCCAAGATTTGTAGCTGGCATATCCGTTGATGAGCCAAAGGGGTTAGCCTACGGAGGTACAGCTGCAGCACCCTACTTTAAAGAGATGGTGGAGAGGGTATCTGCTTACTACAAACTAAAACCCGACAAGATGGGCAAGAGCGCGTCTGAACTCCGCAGGAAGCAGTAATCCATCTATCCTTGGAATTTCCAAAGGTTTAATCCCCGTAAGTTCTTGCACTATTCTTGGGTTAGTCCTTTCGGATACATCCTTTCCTCCAAACCCGTTCATCACTATACCCTTAATATCAAGACCCATACTCTTTGCGTAAAAGTAGGTCAAAAAGGTGTGGTTTATTGTCCCCAAAGTAGCCCTCGCTACTATCAAAATGGGTAAATTCCAGTCCTTAGCAAGCTTTGCATAGTCATAATCTCTCTTTATGGGTACCGCAATGCCTCCCGCTCCTTCCACTATAACAAACTCATACCTTTGTAGCATGCTTTCAAAGTGATGCTTTAGGTCATCCAGAGAAAAATCCTTGCCCTCTTCTAAAATACCCGCATATGGTGATAGAGGAAGGGAAAAGACAACAGGCACCGCTTCTTTTATGTCTTGCCCCGTTATGCTAACAAGAAGGCTTCCGTCCGCGGGAAGTTCTTTTACATCTGTCTCTACAGGTTTTAAGTAGCCTACCTTTACTCCTTTTTCTTTAAGAGCGTAAGCTAAGTTATAAGATACAAAAGTTTTGCCTACACCCGTATCTGTAGCTGTTATAAGCAGAGCTCTCATAAGTTCAACCTCCTGATGAGTTTTACCATCTCAAGGAGTGTCCTCAGGAACTCTTCCGTCTGAGTCTTATAAAAGTGCGATCGGGTACAAAACAACAGCTTGAAGGACAAAAAGCCTTCAAACATCTCCAGCGCAGGCCTTTGTGCTTCTCCACATCTAAATACTGCACATAAGAGAAGAGCATAAAAAGGATTATACATGGAATAGTTGCAAGCTTCTAAAAAAGCTATAATCTTTAATTACTATGTGGAGAAGCGATAAGGTAAAAAAGGGAATAGAAAGATCACCTCACAGGGCTTTGCTTAGAGCCTGTGGCCTTTCTGATGAGGACTTTGACAAACCCCTTATAGGCATAGCTAACTCTTACATTGACATCATACCAGGCCACGTGCATCTAAGGGAGTTTGTACAGCCTATAAAGGAAGAAGTGAGAAAAGCGGGTGGTGTTCCCATAGAGTTCAATGTGATAGGTGTAGATGATGGTATAGCTATGGGACACTACGGTATGCATTACTCTCTTCCTTCCCGTGAGCTCATAGCGGACTCCATAGAAACCGTGGTGGAAGCTCATCAGCTTGATGCTCTTATATGCATTCCCAACTGCGATAAGATAGTTCCGGGTATGCTCATGGCAGCCGCAAGGCTCAACATTCCCACCATATTCATAAGCGGTGGGCCCATGCTGGCAGGAGAGGTAAACGGTAAAAAGGTAGACCTCATAAGCGTTTTTGAGGGTATAGGACAGCTAAAAGCAGGGAAAATAGATGAAAAACAACTAAAAGTTATAGAAGAGCACGCTTGTCCTACCTGTGGAAGCTGTTCAGGTATGTTCACCGCTAACTCTATGAACTGCATAACGGAGGTCTTGGGCCTTGGACTTCCGGGAAACGGCACCATCCCTGCGGTGGACCCAAGAAGGGAGCTTTTGGCAAGACAGGCAGCAAGACAGATAATGGAGCTTCTCAAAAGGGACATAAGACCAAGAGATATTCTTACCATTGAAGCTTTTGATAACGCCTTTGCGGTAGATATAGCCATGGGAGGATCTACCAACACCATACTGCACCTTTTAGCCATAGCCAGGGAGGCAGGCATAGACTATCCCCTCTCAAGGATAAACGAAATATCCAAGAGGACACCAACCTTGTGTAAGATATCACCTGCTTCTGAGTATCACATACAGGACCTTGATTATGTTGGTGGTATTCCCGCTCTTCTTAAGGAGCTCATAAAGGGTGGTTATCTTCCGCATCCCGATAAGCTAACGGTAAGCCTTAAAACTCTTAGAGAAATAGCCATGTCCGCACCAGACGCAGATGGAAACGTGATAAGAACTGTGGAGAATCCTTATTCTGAAGAAGGTGGTATAGCTATACTCTTTGGTAACTTAGCTCCAGAGGGTGCTGTGGTAAAAACCGCAGGTGTTGACCCCAAAATGCTCACCTTTAGAGGAAAAGCCATATGTTTTGACTCCGAAGAAGAGGCCATAGAAGGCATACTGGGAGGTAAGGTAAAACCCGGTCATGTGGTGGTTATACGCTACGAGGGTCCAAAGGGTGGACCTGGTATGAGGGAGATGCTATCTCCTACTTCTGCTATAATGGGTATGGGATTGGGTGATAAGGTGGCTCTTATAACGGATGGGAGGTTCTCCGGTGGAACACGTGGTGCGTGTGTGGGACACATATCCCCAGAGGCAGCAAGTGGTGGTCCCATAGGAGTGGTCCAAGATGGTGATGAGATTCTTATAGACATACCCAATAGGAGAATAGAGCTTTTGATAAGTGAGGAAGAACTAAAGCGAAGAATGGAGAACTTTGTACCCAAACAGAAAGAAATAAAAAGCCCTTGGCTCAGAAGGTATGTAAAGTTTGTAACATCAGCCTCTAAAGGAGCTGTATTGGAAGCTTGAGAAAAAGGAGTGCCAAGTACTCGCGCAGAGCTTTTACAGAGTCGCTAAGCACGCTCATTTTGGGAAGCAGGCTATAAAGGTTGTACCTGAGATCTCTTTTAAAATCTGTGGGGTAGGGTAAAACACTGATCCCTTCCCTTTCAAAAAGTAGAACCGCTCTGGGCATGTGATAAGCAGAGGTGATCAGAATTATTTTCTTGTAATTTCTCTCTTGGCACACCTTTTTAACGTACATGGCATTCTCTTTAGTGTCCCTACTTTGGACTTCCGTTATTATGTTCCTTTTATCTACTCCAAGGTCCAAAAGAATAGACTTCATAACCTCCGCATCTGGAAGGCTTCCTGCGCCACCTGAAAGTATTATGGGCAGGCCTGTCTTTTTGTGAAGAGTAAGAGCGGTCAGAAGTCTTTTCATGGAGTCTTCTTTGAGTATTCCTGTTTTGTAAGAGCCTCCTCCTAAAACTACCAAAGCATCTCCCTCTACCTTTCCCGGTACAGGAAACTTGTTCTCTAAGGGTGTAAAAAGAGCATCTTTTACAGGCTCTATAGAAAGCAGATAAAGGCATAGAGCACAGGTCATAGAAAAATAGTAAGTAAGCTTTTTCTTTCTTTCAAAAAAGCTTATTAGTAGGAAAGCCAATATAAAAAAGCCAGGTGGCAGAAAAAGGGAAGAAAGAAGCTTTTTAAGAAAGAACATCACTTTCTACTTCTTGTAGCTATAATCACATCCTGAACTTTTTCTTTTTTGGCTATGTCCATGAGTGCAACCACATACTTGTGAAGGGTGTCCTCATCAGCCTCTATCACCAAGGAGCTGGGTTTTTTACTTTGTATCTGTTTATCCAAGTCATCAAGACTTAAGGATTTTCCTTCATATACATAAGAACCATCCCTTAAAACTTGAACCCTCATAACGGTAAGCACCTTTTTCTCACCTTCTTGAGCAAAAGGAAGCTTAACCGCAAGGAAGGTCATAGGAGATTGAAAGGCAAGTATGGCAAGAAACAAAAATACCGCGAGGAGCGTATCCACCAAAGGCACCACGTCTATATAAGCTCTCTCGTCGTAGCTTAACCTTCTCCTTCTCATTTAAGAACCCTCAGAGTTTCTGCAAGCTCTTGCTCTATCCTGTCAAGAATGCTATTACCCATTATCCTAAAGATCCAGTAAGCGAGTAAGGCAGGTATCGCAACCGCAAGACCAGTGGCTGCAGAGATAAGCGCCTCACTAATACCCGTAGCTAAAAGAGCTATACCTTGCTCTGTCTGTACCACCGCAAAAGCGGAAAACACCTTTATAAGACCTGTTATAGTACCAAACAGACCAATAAGTGGAGAAACGCTTGCTATGGTAGAGAGCAAGGCAAGGTTCTTCTCCACCTTAGGAGCAAGCAAAGAAATCTCAAAGCTAAGATCAGACATAAGCATTCTTTTGTCCGCCTTACCTTCTTTGTACTCTTCCAGCAGACGATAGAGTATCTGACCTGCAGGCGTATTATCCAAAGAGAGTAGCTTTAGAGCACCGTCTATATCTCCACTGGCAAGCAAGGATCTTACATCTCTGACGGATTTGGACATCATACTCCCAAACCTGAGGGTAAAAAGCCGTTCTATAATCAGAGCCCAAGAGACGAAGGAGAGAAAAACAAGCACATAAACCGCAAATCCCCCCTTCTCAAACAAGCTAAAGAGAGTATCCATTTTATCTCGCCTCACACTTGGGAAGTCCCCTTCTGAGAGAGTTTATCATACTTAGTTCCTCTCTTGAAGCGGTTTCTAAGTTGGCTTTTTCAAGAAAACAGGACGCATCGCGTTTTGCATTTAGTTCTATGAGCACTTTAGCTCCTTCTATCACCGCTTTGTTATAAAAAGGCGAATCTTTGTGATTTACTGTTATGTCCACTAAGTCTTCCAAGGCTTTCCTTTTTTCGTTTTCTCTTAGATGATCAAGAGCGGACAGATAAAGAGCCTGAGGTCTTATTTGGGGATCTTTACTCTGCTTGAGATAATCTAAATAACTTCTGTCTTTGGAAATCTTGTATAGCTCCAAAAGATAGTTCTCAAACTCTTGAGTTCTGTATCCCTTTTGCATAAGAGCCTTTGCCAAGTTCTGTGCGCTCTGATCATCTCCCAAGGACATGTACATGCCTATCGCTTTGACTTTATCGCCATCTTCACCTTCTGCAAGGAGGTCCGCAATGCTCTTTCTGTCCCCTACTTGCGTATAAAACTCTATAAGCTCATCGCGGGCTTGTTTTCTCTCTTGGGTATTCCCTTCCTTATAAACCTTGTAAAGAAATACCACTTTCTTTTTAGGGTCTTTTTCCAAGTGTGCCAGCTCAAGTATAGCCTTGTATTTGAGTGAAGTGTTTATAAGCTCCATAAGTATAGCCTTTGCCTTTTCTCTCTGACCGTTCTTTATGTATGTTTTGGCAAGCTGGTATTTGAGCTCATCAGACATGGGAGAGTTAGGATACTTTTTAAGATAGTTTTCTAGCAGTGTTTCCATCTGTTTGTCCCCAATCTCCTTACTACCCATGCCTATAAGGGCAAGCGTGGCGTACTTGGCATACTCAGAGTTGGGATAGTTAGTCAGAACTTGGTAGTAGTACTCTTTTGCAAGATCAAGTTTTCCTTGGTTATAAAGGGCATCTCCAAGCTTTAAGAGAGCTTTGGGTCTTAGTGGGCTGTTCTCTGAAATGAATTTGAAGTACTGAGCGGACTCTTCATACTTGCCTTCTAAGAAGTAAGACAATCCCATAAGATATAGTTCTTCATCTGTATTTTGCGTTAAAAAGCTCCTTGCCAAATTAGTATCTCCCAAAAATAGGGCGGATTTTGCTTTGAGTAGCCTCTCTTTTAGAGAATTTCTGCTTTGGAGTATCTGTATTGCTTTATTGTAGTCCTTCATGTTAAAGTAAGCCAAAGCCTTATAATAAGGGTCATCAAGGTAGATTATTGCCTTGTCCCATTCACCTTTCTTGAAGTAATACCAACCCATGTATTCCTTGTAGAGGTCCGGATATCTGTCTCTTATCTCATCTAAGATGGGTTCTAAGCTCTTATTAGACCAATAGGCACTTTCCAAGTACCACTTATACTCTTCCTTGCTTTTTCTATCCTTTTGTCTTAGGAGTTCGTAGGCTTTTGTGTACTCTCCAAGTTTTATGTAGGAGTATACTGCGTAAAGCACATTCCCTGATTCTAAAAAGTTATAAATGGCAAACCTGTAATCTCCTGAGTTATACGCTATAGCGCCTGCCCTGTCAAGAAAGCGTTTATCACCTGTGATGGAGTAAGTCAATCTGGAGAGTAGCACATTTTTTGAGGACACTATGCTGTATAGACTTTCTGAAAGCGATGGATTTATGGTTTCTAGTATGCTTGCATAAGAGAGGGCACTTTTGGTATCTCCCCTTTCTGCGGATATAACACCCAAGTAATAAAGAGCTATGTCTCTGTATGGTTTTGCTGGTGTTGAGTACTCTTTGAATATTTCTTCTGCCTGCAGAGTTTTACCCTTTTGGTAAAGCACTATGGCTTTTCTTAGCCTTAGACTATCTGTGTATTTGTTTCCTTCTTTCCCTTCGTAAAACTCAAGCACATACTGGCAGTACTCTTTAAAAACTGCATCTGTGCAAGAGGGTTTTGAGATAATGCCAGACTTTATGTTGGCTACCGCTTCCCACATGGGGTCTTTGTTCTGAGGTACCTTTCCAGTGAGTTTAAAGCTAAGAGCATAGTACGATTCACAGCTTGCCTTTTGGTACATGTGCGAGTACTCACAAGAATTCCTAAAGAGCTCTAAGGCTTTCTCTTCTTCTCCTTCCTTGGCGTAGATAACACCAAGGACATACTCTGCCATGGGTTTGAAGGGCGATGGCATAACCACTACCTTAGAGAGCTCTTCTTTTGCAGGCCCGTATTTACCCTCAAGATAGTAATCCACACCCAGTCTGTAAGATATGCGATCTTTGGGCTCTCCACAGCTTATGCCACCTTCTTCTTTTAAGGGTTTTATCTGGGCTTGTTCCAACTTATCTGGGGGTTCCAAAAGCCTGTAGCTCAGGTCTATAGATTTATCTTCCTGAATCTGTAAAGTTTCGGGAGGTAAGAGTTTGGGTTTTTCTTCTGTAGACCTGCCTATCAGCTCAACGCTCACATCAAACTCTTTTTTTATATCCGCAGACACAAGGAAAATCCCACACAAAAGTAGGCTAAATAGCCTTATGGGCTTCCACATACAGGTCTCCCAAATGGCACGTGATGTTAAGCTTTAGTATAACATTTCTGTGCTCTTCCATATGCACCACCGAGTAGCTCGCATTATCACACCCAAAACTCCAAAACTTAGATAGGTCTATACCCAAAAGGGCACAGTACATAGCGCGTATGGGAACTGTATGAGACACTACAACCACCGTCTTTTCTCTGTGCTTTTTCTTTACTTCATCAAGAAACTCCTTTACCCTATTGAAAACGGATCTGAGGCTTTCCCCTCCGGGAAACTCCACCTTATGAGGCTCTTCAAGCCACCTTCTAAAATCCTCCGGATACTTTTCCATAACTTCTTCCACCAGCATGCCAGACCAAACACCGTGGTCTATCTCTATTATTCTATCCTCCTTTATAACATCAAGACCCTTTACTTTGGCTATCTCCAAAGCGGTTGCGTATGTTCTCTTCAAAGGTGAAGAGTAGATGGTGTCTATGTGTTCCTTTGAAAGTTCTTGGGCGAGGAGTTTAGCTTGCTGTTTGCCTCTCTCAGATAGATCTGGATCAAGAAGTCCCTGATACCTTCCTATAGGATTCCACTCGCTTTCTGCGTGGCGCACAAGGATCAACTTTACCATAGTCCAGATTCCATCAAAGCCTGCGAGTATTCCGCTACAGCGCTACCCAACTGCACGCTGTAGCCCAATCTTTTTAGCACCACTTCCAAAACACCTATAAGCATAAGCCCATCTTTATCGCTCACACCCATGTGAGATATCCTGAATATCTTCCCTTTGAGATGATCCTGACCACCTGCTACCCTTATACGATGCTTTAAAAGCTCCTTGCGTATTCTTTCCGCATCTTGGGTTTTTACTGCTGTTAGGGATATGGAAGGTCTCTCTGGAAAGACTTCAAGACCCAACTTCCTTATGGCTCTTCTTGTGCCTTCTGATATAGCCCTGTAGCGCTTTTCCACTCTGTCCATACCCTCTTCCAAAAGCAGATGAAGAGACTCTCTTAGTCCTAGCACAAGACTTATGGCTGGTGTCCATGCGGTCTGGCCTTCTTTCTGTTTGCTTAGCTCTCTCTTTACGCTAAAGTAAAAGGCTCTGTCCTTTAGCCTATCCTGAGCTTTTTGGGAAAACCACAAAAGGGAAAGCCCCGGAGGTAGCATAAAAGCCTTCTGAGAACCACCTACTAGCACATCAATACCAATAACAGAAGGTCTTATATGATACACACCCAGCGCAGTTATAGCGTCCGCAACCAAAAGGGCATCACTCTCTTTACATATCTGCGCTATTTCCTCTACGGGATGGTAGCTACCTGTAGAAGTTTCAGATATCTGAAGCAAAACTCCCATACAGTCAGGATGTTCCTTAAGAAGGTCCCTAATCCTTTCTGGGTCTGCAGATTTCCCCCACTCCACGCTGTACTCTATAACATTTAACTTCCAATGTTTGGCAAGCAAAAGCCACCTTTCACCAAACTTCCCACCGTTGACCACCAAGACCTTCTGCCCTTCCTCAAAAAAGTTCAAAACCGCAGATTCCATAGCACCCGTGCCAGAGGAAGAAAAAAGCACCAAATTGTCAGAAGGGTCTTCCAGTAGCCTCTTTATAAGCTCCCTTACTTCCAAAAATACCTGCCTAAACTCCTCTGTCCTATGATGAATTATCTGTCTGCCAAGGACTTCTCTTACTCTGTCTGGAATCTCAACGGGTCCTGGTGTAAAGAGCCTTTCTTGATACATGTTAAACTATTTTATCTTAATGCTGGGTATTTTGCTTGCCTTCCTGTCTTCCTTCTTTTGGGCTACTAACGATCTTATTACCAAAAAGCTCATACATAAAGGTCTTGACGAATACCTACTTTTATGGGTAAGGTTTCCCGTATCCTCTTTACTTTTACTGCCTCTTGGTGTGATTTTTTGGGATTTAAATACTTTTGTCTTACTTAGCACTTTTCTTTGGCTTCCTGTTGAGGTTTTGGCAGGTGTGTTCTTTATAAAAGCACTAAAGTACGCTCCCCTTTCTGTAGCCATGTCCTTTTATTCTTTCATGCCCCTCTTTTCTGCTATCTTCGGCTTCTTATTTTTGGGAGAAACGCCAAACTCTTTGGGAATTATTGGTATGCTTTTCATGATAGTTGGAACGCTCTTTTTGACAGGGTTTTCTCCTGCGGAGTTTTTTAGGAAGAATATAGGCAGTCTTTACATGATCATCTCCACAGCGCTCTTTGGTTTTAACACGGTTCTTGGCAAAATGGTAGTGATAAACAGCAACCCCTTCTTTTTCAGCTGGTACTACACCTTTTGTATGTCTTTTGGTACTCTACTTTTGGTAGATAGGCGTCATATAATTAGAGTGGAGAATTACAAGGATAAAAGATTTATCATCTTGGGCGTGTTCTTTGCCTTGGGTGATCTACTTTATAACTCAGCCTTTCTTTACGCACCTGTGTCTTATGTGGCAGCCATGGAGAGAGTCTCTCTACTTATCAGTATGTTTTATTCTAAAATTTTTCTTGGTGAGCGTGTGGCTCATTTGCTTCCGGGTGCTCTCCTTATGCTTATTGGTTCATTGCTTTTGAGCTTGAGCTTCCAAGTATGAGTTTTTATAAGCTACATAGTTCTTTGATGACTCTTCTATGAGCCTTATCTCCTCTGGCTTTAGGTCTCTTACTATCTTGGCAGGAAACCCTGCTACTAAAACTCCTGATGGTATCTTTTTCCCCTGCGTCAGAAGAGCACCCGCTCCTATGATCACATAGTCCTCTACTTCCACACCGTCCATAACTATAGCTCCCATACCTACAAGGATGTGGTTTTTGAGCACACATCCGTGCAAAACTACTCTATGTCCTACGGTGACATCATCACCTATAATGGTAGGATATCTTTCGCGAGTTACATGCACTACGCAGTTGTCCTGAATGTTAGTCCTTTTACCTATTCTTATGTAATGGACATCTCCTCTTATGACAGTGCCATACCATACAGAGGAATCCTCGCCTATTTCCACATCTCCTATTACAACAACGTTTTCCGCAAGATAGACAGTGGGATGTATGCGTGGATGTATACCTCTGTATGGCTTTACAAGAGCCACATTAGTCCTCCAGATCGTCAAGGACCTCTATGCACGGAAGGGTGTTGCCTTCAAGAAGTTCCAAAAAGGCACCACCACCTGTTGAGACAAAATCTATGGAGTTATAAACTCCAGCCCTGTGTATGGCGTGATCTGTGTCTCCACCACCTGCAATGGTAAGAGCGGAAGAGTTAGCCAGCATCTTGGCGGTCTCATAAGTGCCGTCTTTGAATCTGTCAAGCTCAAAAGCACCCATAGGACCGTTCCATATTATGGTCTGAGCATCAGAAATGATCTCTTTAAGTAGAGATATAGATACGGGACCTATATCAAGCCCCATCCATCCTTGGGGTATTTCCTGCCAAGGCACAAGCTTTGTGGGAGTTCTCTCAGAAAGCTCTTTGCCCAACACAAAGTCCACAGGAAGATAAAATTTTACTCCCAGCTTTTTGGCAATCTCCATTATGTCCCTTGCGGTCTCTATAAAGCCTTCTTCCACTATAGAACTTCCCACCTCGTATCCCATAGCCTTTATGAAAGTAAATGCCATGGCACCACCTACAAATATCTTGTCCACCCTTTTGAGCAGGTTCTTTATTATGCCTATCTTGGAAGATACCTTTGCACCCCCCAGCAAGGCAACCACAGGCCTTTGGGGGCTTACCATAGCTTTCTCAAAGTAGGATATTTCCTTCTCAAGAAGAAAACCCATAACCGCAGGCTTGAGAATTTTAGGTACTGTATAAACAGAGGCGTGCTTTCTGTGGCATGTGCCAAAGGCATCACTCACATAAACCTCTCCCAAGCTTGCCAGTTCCTTTGCAAAGCCCTCGTCATTTTCCTCTTCCTCTTTATGAAACCTCAGATTTTCAAGGAGCACCACATCCCCTTCCTTCATCTTATCCACCAATGCCTTCACACCAGGACCCACACAGTCCTCAGCCATTATCACATCCTTGTTTAGGTATCTTGAGAGCCTTTTAGCAACAGGAAGTAGGCTATACTTCTGGTCTTTCCCTTTGGGTCTTCCCAGATGCGACATTAGTATTACCTTAGCCTTTGCGTCCAGCAGATACTCAATGGTAGGTAAAGATGCCTTTATTCTCGTATCGTCCTCTATATTCCCCTGCGGGTCTATGGGCACATTAAAATCAACCCTGACGAGTACCCTCTTACCAGAAACGTTTATATCCCTTAGTTTCTTCTTCCTGATCACCATGTCAAAAGTCCAAGTCTATATCTTCATCATCAAGTTCCACATTTTGGTCCGATGCGAAAATACCCCTTAGGTTCATAGCTATATTCTTCAAAGTTTCAAGATAGTAGAGCACATCTTCGTAAATGTGCATCTGAGCTTTGTATCTGCTAACCTCATCGTAAGATAACTTCTTTGTCTTGAGAAGTTTTTTGATTGCAAGTCTTGACATGTAGGCTCTTGAAAACTTCTCCTGCCACTCTTTCCAAAAATCCTGAGTGTTCACAGGGCTTTTGACTATAAAATACTCAAGATTAGACATCTCTTCTAAAAGTTGGACATCAAGAGGAGTGTTTTTCATAGACTACCTCCTTATCATCATTATAACCTAAAAGTTCCCTTAACTTTTTTGCTGGATCTTGGCTTTTCATGAGGGTTGTGCCTATCAGAAAAGCATCAACACCTAAGTTCTCAAGCTCAACAATCTGATCCCTCTGACTTATACCACTTTCTGCAACTATATACCTTGCTACCATGTCCCTTATCTGGCGCGCAAGCCTTTTGGATAAATTTATATCCACCTTGAGAGTATCCAGATCCCTGTTGTTTATGCCTATGACCTTTGCACCCGCTTTGATGGCTTTTTCTCCTTCTTGAAGGCTAAAGACCTCCACAAGAGGGGTTAAAGATAGCTCATAAGCGTAATCTATAAGGTCCCTAAGAAGTGAGAAATCAAGTATTCGTGCTATCAAAAGCACAGCATCCGCACCAAAAGCCTTAGCTTCTTCTATCTGCACGGGGTCTATAATAAAGTCCTTCCTGAGTAGAGGAAGCTTTATTGCCTGTCTCACTTGATACAAGTCTTCAAGAGAGCCGTTAAAGTAAGTTTGGTCTGTGAGGACAGAGACCGCTATGGCACCTGCACTCTCGTATATCTTTGCCTGATGAACTACAGAAACTTCCTTTATCTTACCCTCCGATGGAGATGCTTTTTTTATTTCCGCTATAATTTTTGTGCCTTCTTTGTGCATAGCGGACTCAAAGGGTAAAATTTCCTTCTTTTGAGGTGGCTTTGGAAAATCCAAGCGCCTCTCTTTTGCCCTCTTTACCTCTTCCTTTTTCTTCTCCAGTATGCTTTCAAGAAAACCCATTAAGGATAAACTCTCCTGTAGGATTTTCCTTCCTTTTTATATATGGCTTCCACACCAAAACCTTTTTTGAGAAGTTCATCGTATATGCTTTTTGCCTTTTGGTAGCCCTTAACAGCCATCACCACACCACACCGAGGGTCTATCTCATCGGGTATAGGTATGAGCTTTGCTCTACCTTGGAGGAACTTTTCCGCCCTTGTACCCTCAGATATGGCACTAAAAGTTATAAAGTGGTCCGGCTTTTCTATAAAAGGATTGAGTTGCATGAGTATGTGCCTTACGTGTAATTTTACTCCCAAGGCATGGAACTTTATCCAATACCAAAGGGAAGGTTCAGCACCAACAGAGCTCTTTCTTATTTGAGCTATCACTTTGCCATCTTCTTTTTTAATGCTCAAAAGCTCGTTGCCCGTTTGCATGCACCAGTTTCTTATGTCCATTTCAAAACCGGGATCTGTAGAGATCACAGTGAGCACATCTCCTTCGTTTAGTCTTTTCATCTGCTCTGAGGTCATCACTACAGGCAAAGGACAAATAAGCCCAGAAAGATCAAGGATTTTGGTTTGGTGTTGTTCTCCAACTGTATTCATGAGACCACCTCACACCGCAAGTTTGATAGTGTCCTTTTTAACATTGTCATCAAAGCCGACTATATATAAATTTAGCAGTTTGGCAGACTTTTCAAGGGTGTTTATTAGCTCTTTATCGTAAAGTTCAAAGGGTGTGTTGAGGTAAAATACCACATAGGCTGAACCTTTTTCAAAAAATACAGGCACATACACAGCTAAATTTTCCTTATCTAAGAGTGTATCCTTGTTCTGTATATCTCCTTTAGCAAATATGGCTATCTTCTTGAGAGAAAACCTCTCCTTTATGTGAGTGAGAAATTCTTCCGGAGACTTGTCCTCTATAGCTCTATCAAGCAGAAAAGACAGATACTCTTTCTCTTTAGCTTCTTTTTCAAGCCTTGAGATGTCTTTGAAAAGTTCCTTATAGGATGCCCTAAGTTTCTTTATGTAATGTCTCTCTTTTCTTATACTATCAATGAAATCGGGAGATAGAGCAGAAAGCAAGAGTGCAAATAACAAAGGAATATGAAGAACGCTAGTTGACCCACCTACAAGTAAAAGCGTAAGAACACAAGCCAAAAACAGGAAAAGGGAGATAACTGGTAATCTATTTACGTAGAATATCGCAGGTGCAAGTAAAGAGAAAGTGCTGAGAATATCTTGGGTAAAAAAAGCAATGGGTGGTAACATAATAAAATCAACAAGCTTTCTTATGATTTTCATCCTTGCAGGGTAAAGAAAAGATAGTATAGACAGGCTTGTGTATATTGTGGTAAGAAAAATAATAACTGCTCTTTGCTCTATGGGTTTTTTAAAGGCAGACGCTATGAATACCAAAGCTATCAAGAGCCTGACTGCTAGAAGTATTAAATTTATATCCTTTAGCACAATAAAATAATATTTTAAGGAACTTCCTTTACTTTTGACTCTTCTTGTTCTATCTTTTTAAGGATCTCTGGGTCCACTATTCCTTTAAGTTCATCTTCTTCCATTCCTTTAGACTCTTCTTCCTTTACGTTGCACACACCTTGAGTACCATCAACAAAGTACATGGGTGTAGGACAGTTAACTAAAACTACGCCTTTGGGAACTGGAAAGTCTTCGTTGGGATACCTAAAAGCAGCAACGGACATAAAATCAAGCCATATGGGCAGGGCTACTTTTGCTCCTGCCATACCCTTACCCATACTTCTTTTTATGTCATAGCCCACCCACACACCAGTGACTATGTAAGGAGAGAATCCAACAAACCACGCGTCCATATAATCGTTGGTAGTGCCTGTCTTTCCTGCTATTATCCTTCCAAAAGATCTGGCAGATACCGCTGTTCCCTCAAGGACAACAGCTCTAAGCATATCTATAAGCACTCTCACTTCCTGAGGTGGAAGCACTTGCTCACATTTGGGCTGATGTCTTTCTATTACCCTTCCATCAGGAGACACTATTTTCTCTATAAAGTAAGGTTGGCACTTTTTTCCCAAGTTGGCAAAAGCCTGAAAAGCAGAAGTAAGCTCAAGGGGTGTGACTTCTATACTACCCAAAGCCATGGAATAATAGGGTTTTAGTTCAATTCCCAGGTCCCTGCCTATCTGTATGGGCATGTCAAAGCCTATTTCAGAGAGGAGGTTCACGGTTGCAGTATTTATACTTTTTGCAAGAGCTGTCCGAAGGGTAACAGTGCTGTACTCCTGACCTTCGTAATTTTTGGGTGTCCACTCCTTTCCTGTGGAGGGATCATAGAAACTCCTAGGTGTAGCGTCTATTGGAGATACCTGCGTATAACCTTTCATGAGCGCAGCAAGGTATATGATGGGCTTTATGGCAGAACCTGGCTGGCGCTTTGCATAAACCGCTCTGTTATAGGAACTTCTCAGATAGGAATACCCTCCCACCATGGCTCTGATGGCACCCGTTTTTACATCTAAAGCCACAAGCGCACCTTGTAAATCTGGCAGTACCTCTGCACTGACTTCATCTTTCTTACTTTTCTTTACAAACCTCACAAGCACATAATCTCCCTTCTCTATGGGCATTTTGTTTATTTGCACATTAAACTGGTAGTCTTTTACCTCCACCTTTATGTTTTTGTCATTTACTTCTAAGACCTTGCCTATGTAAACTTTTCCAGGCTTTAGCTCCACTTTCTGCTCTTGATACCTCTTTTGAACTTCGTAAGGATCTTCTGGCAGAAAGGGTATGCCGTTAGCCTTTGCCACCCTCATTACACCCTTCTTTAGAACTTCTTGTGCGTGCGCCTGAAGATCTTTGTCTATGGTAGTGTATACCTTATATCCACCCGCCAAAATGACCTCCCCATAATTCTCCACAAGGTAATCCTTGACATAATCAAGGAAATAGTCCATACCGTAATATCTGTTTTCTAACTTGACCTTTATGGGCATAGAAGAGTAGCGCTGTAGCTCTTCTTGGGTTATGTAGCCATCTTCGTACATTCTCTGAAGCACGTAGTTTCTGCGTTCTTTGACCTTTTCAGGATTTCTAAAGGGATTGTATTTGGTAGGAGCTTTGGGAAGTCCTGCAAGAAGTGCCGCTTCATCAAGGGTGAGGTCCTTCACATGTTTTCCAAAGTATATTCTTGATGCTGCTTCAACACCGTAAGCACCCTGCCCAAGGTATATGTAGTTTAGGTACATCTCAAGGATCTTGTCCTTACTGAAAGTCCTCTCTATTTTTATAGCCAAAAGCATCTCTTTGAGCTTTCTTTTAAAGCTTCTTTCAGGAGTGAGGAACAGATTTCTTGCAAGCTGTTGGGTTATAGTGGATGCCCCTTGAGTTATTTCCCTCTCTCTTAAGTTGGCTATCAAAGCCCTGAGGACTGCAACTGGATCAATACCAAAATGCCTATAAAAGTTCCTGTCTTCTGCGGATATAAAAGCCTGTCTTACATAGGGTGGAATGTCTTTTAATGGCACATAGTACCTTCTTTGAATGGCTACATCTCCAAAAACTCTGCCTTTGTAATCATAGATCAGTGTTGCTTCTGGAGGTTTCCAATCCTTTAGCTTCTCTACAGATGGAAGGTCAGAGGAAAGCACAAATATACCAAAGAGAGCACTTCCTAACAAGGCAACAAGGAGTAAAACTACAAACCTAAGCACATATTCAATTATAGTTTAAGTTATAATCCTTCAGAGCATGAAGGGATTTCTTATCACCTTTGAGGGTATAGACGGCTCTGGTAAAACCACACAGGCAAACCTCCTTTATGAGTACCTTCAAAGAAAAGGCATACCAACATCCATCTACAGAGACCCAGGTGGCACTGCTTTGGCTGAAAAGATAAGGGAATTAATCATGGAGTTTTCCATGGATCCCATTACGGAGCTTCTCCTCTTTGAAAGTGCCCGTTCAAGTCTTGTATGGGAAAAGGTGCTTCCAGATCTATGTGCAAATAAGGTGGTAATAGTGGACAGATTTATAGACTCCAGCGTGGCTTACCAAGGCTATGGGAGGGAAATAAATTTGGGAACTGTCAATATTCTCAATCATATAGCCATCAGAGGTAGAAAGCCAGACCTTACCATAATACTCAATGTGAGTCTTGAAACTGCTTTAAGTAGAATAAGGCACAAAAAAACCAAGTTTGAAGACCCTGAACTTCTAAGAAAGGTAAGAGATGCATACATACTCATAGCCCACTCAGAGAAGGAGAGAGATATACGAATAGTTGATGCCAATAGGGATAAGGAAGAAGTTTTTAAGGAGATAGTTTGCATAGTAGAGGATAAATTAGGTCTTTGAAAACATGGAACTTGCTAAACCCATCTTATCAGTGATCTACAAAGAGGAAGAGATTTTTAGAGAGTTTTTAAAGGAACTAAATGTGGAACACCTATCTGAGCCTTATTATTTTGCATCCATACAAAGATACTACTCAAGAGAGATGGGGGAAGGGCTTATGAAGATATTTTTATCCCTGAAGGGTCTTATTAAAAAAGAGGAACTTGTAAACTTTAAACTTTGGACTATGAAAAAGGAAAAGGAGTTTTCTTTGCATGGAAGAAGACGCCTTAACATAGACCCTGGGTATGTAGATGAGAGCCACCTTATCTTAGCATCTTCCAAAAAGCGTGGAGGAAGGCTTTACTTAGGAAAAGATGTCTACGCGGAAATGGAGTATCTCTTTCTTTATGGTGGCTTTAGACCTCTCTACTGGACTTATGCGGATTACAGGGATAAAAGAGTAATAGCCTTTTTTGAGAAAGTTAGGAAGGCATTTCTCAATGAATTAAAGACTGCAAAGCATGGGAATAAGTTGATGCTCTTGTCCTTCACCGAGTATCAATTCTATTAGGTTTTTTAGACTAGGAGACTGGTCTGTAAAGAAAAGGCTCAGACTTCCATTTCCTTCGTTTTTTACATAACTCGCTATTTCCTCAGCTATAGCGCTTGCGGAATCCACTATATGCACTTCTCCCATATATCTCTTTATAGCGGGTGAAAGGAGTGGATAGTGGGTACAGCCAAGTATAAGAGTATCTATATCAGTAGATTTAAATTCTCTAAGGTAAAAATCAATGACCTTATCCACTATCTCGCCCTCTATAAGTCCCTCTTCCACGATGGGAACAAAGAGAGGACAGGCTTTTGCATAAACTACACTTCCTGCTTCTTTAAGGCTTTTTTGATAAACACCGCTCTCTATAGTGCTTCTTGTACCTATAACACCTATGACCTTATTTTTTGAAACCTCCAAAGCCTTTCTCACTCCCGGCTTTATAACCCCAAAGACTGGTATGCCAAGCTCCTCTTTAAGAATGTCTAAGGCATAGGAGCTTGCGGTGTTGCAGGCCACCACCAAAATATCAATATCAAAGCGCGCAAGAAAGTGAGCACACTCTATGCTGTAGCGTATTATTGTTTCCTTAGACTTTCCTCCATAAGGCACTCTTGCGGTATCCCCCAGATATATAAGATCAACCTTTGGAAAGGCAGACCTTATAGCCTTTAGGACAGTAAGTCCACCCACACCCGAATCAAAAATTCCCAATCTCATACCATCATCTCCTCTACAAACTTTATGTGATGCTTACCCTCTACAAACTCTCTGGTGGATACAACCCTCTTGTGAAACTCTATGTTGGTCTTTAACCCTCTTCCAGAAATCAAAAACTCCTCTAAGGCTCTTTTTGCTCTTTCTATAGCGCTCTTTCTGTCTTCACCCCACACTATTAGTTTGGCAATAAGAGAATCGTAATACGGTGGTATTGTGTACCCACAGTAAATATGCGTATCTACCCTTACACCAGGTCCACCTGGTATGTAGAGCTCTTCTATTTTCCCAGGTGATGGTATAAAGGTGTATGGGTCTTCCGCATTTATCCTAAACTCTATGGCATATCCCCTTCTTTCTATGTTTTTTATGCTGAGCTTTTCGCCTCTGGCTATCTTTATCTGCCACTTTACTATGTCTATGCCCGTTATCATTTCCGTTACTGGATGCTCCACCTGTATCCTTCCGTTCATCTCCATAAAGTAGAACTTTCCATCCTGATCCATAAGAAACTCTACTGTCCCTGCACCTTCATAACCTATTGCCTTGCAAAATTCAATGCTGGCTTCTTCTATCTCTTTGCGTTGTGCGTCATTTATAGAAATACTCGGAGCTTCTTCTATGAGCTTTTGGTTTCTCCTCTGTATGGAACACTCTCTCTCTCCAAGGGACACCACATTTCCGTATTTGTCCGCTAAGACCTGCACCTCTATATGTTTTGGATTTATCAAATACTTTTCTATGTAAACCCTTCCATCACCAAAGGCCACCTTTGCTTCCTCAATAGCTAAAGGTAGTTTTTCCCTTAGCTCTTTTTCATCTCTGACCACCCTTATACCTCTACCACCACCCCCTGCGGAAGCCTTGATCACAACAGGATAACCTATCTGGTTAGCAGTCTCAATCGCGGACTTAACATCAACACAACCGTCGCTTCCTGGCAGTAATGGAATGCCTACTTTTCTTGCTAACTCCTTAGCTCTTATTTTGTCTCCTATAAGCTCAAGGGTTTGCGCAGATGGACCTATGAATATCTTCTTACTCACTCTTACTATCTCTGCAAATTTGGGATTTTCCGCCAAGAAACCGTATCCCGGATGCACCGCATCAGCACCGGACACTTCTACAGCGGACATAATGCGCGGAATGTCCAAATAACTCTTACCTGCCTCCGCAGGACCTATACATATGCTCTGATCCGCAAGTTTTACGTGCATAGACTCTCTGTCCGCTTCTGAGTAAATGGCAACTGTTCTTATACCAAGCTCCTTACATGCCCTTATGACCCTTACCGCTATCTCCCCTCTGTTAGCTATCAGGACCTTTTTGATCATAGACTTAACATTATATTTGGTTTTTAAGTACTTTTCTAAGAAGGTCCCTATCTCCACTTACACTGGTAATAACCGCATTAACGCTTCCTATAACAAAGCTTAAGCTCATCCTAATAGGTAAGTACATATCTTCATCAATCCACAGATGCCACTTACCTCTTGGTTTTAAAAGTCCCTTTGTCTCAATGTTAGGATACACTTCAATCATTCTTGTGTTGAAAGTCCCAAGATCAGTATCTATACTATCTCTTTTTAACACAGAATACGGAATTACATACCTTTTATCATCGTAAAACATAAGGATATTACCGTGGTTTTTAACCGCAGAGTCCCTGTAAAGTAATAGACTTGCAGTATAGGGTTCCACATATCCAGCTTCCTGATAAACTTTTTCCTCGCTTTTCTCTATTTGATCAGTGAGCTTTTTGTACTTTACTTCCTTCACATATATCTTTCCATCTTTAAAGGTGTACTCCTGATACCTTTTAAACTCTCCCTCCTCTTGGTAATACTTAAAACTTATGGGTTGAAGAGTAGCCTTTTCTATAACCGCTTGTCCTCTGTTGTACACTCTCTTTACCAACTTGCCTACGTTTATGGTTCTCACAACGCTTGAAACATAAAGTTCTTTGCCTCTATCTTCGTAAGTAATACAGGTCTCCGCAACGGGTAAAAAGACAAAGTACGCCTTATAGCATGCTGTTAGCTTGTTCGCAAAAGAAAAAGCAAAGGGCAAAAGGATTAGAAAGAGTAGAGATTTTTTAAGTCCTCTAACCAAGTTCTCATCTCCTCTGCCATTGATGGGTGATTGTGTTTTATGGATTTCTCTATGCCTTCTTGAAGTGTCTTTATAGCCTTTTCATATTCTCCAAGTTCTTCGTAGCATTTGGCAAGTACCTTGTAACCTGCGCCTTCATCTTCGTGCATCCTAAGGTAAGTCTCCATGTGCTCTATGGACTTAACATAGTCCTTTTCTTTGAAGTACTCAAGGGCAAGGGAGTAATGCACCATAGGGTTGTTGGGATTCTTTTTGAGCAGTTCAAGAAAGTATTCAAGCCTGTTCATTCTTTTCTCTCTTGATCTTTTCGTATGCAGATATAACGTATCCCAAAAAGGCATTCTCTGGTTGAGCACCTACAAACTCAACAAGACCCCTGTTTATAACTATCTTGGGTACACCCACTACCTGAAATCTCTCCGCAAGATCCATATTCTCGTTTGCATCCACTATCAAAGCTCTTATGTTTTCGTTAGCTAAGGCAAAGTTCATAGCCATAACTGCTGCAGAAGGACAGTATCCACAGGAGGTAGTGACAAAAACCATGATCTCCATAGGTAAGTCTATGCCCTGTAGCAACTCTATAGTCTTTTCAGAAAGCTTTGGAGTTCTTTTAGATACCTGAATAATGCCCTGCACCAAAGTGCTAAATTCAAGTCCAGCAGGTAGCCCCACATACCTTATACCGTAATCCTTATCTCCCTCTATCACTATAGTAGGAACGCGCTCTATCCCATACGCTTGTGCCATCTCCTTTTCTATAAGAGGAGAGTATATCTCAAGCTCTATCTTCTCAGGCTCTACCTGCGATACCTCCTTTAGAAGGTCCTCTGCAATAGAACAAGTTTCACAACCTATGGCTTGAGAAAAAAGCTTTAGCTTAACCTTTTCCTTAAGTTCTTTAGAAAATATGTCCTTCAGCTGAGTTCTGACATCAAGGCTAAGAAGCATGTTTTTACCTCCTTCTAAATATAATTATAATCTTATAAATGCCAAAACCTTCTTTTTTTCTAAAGAAGCTATATCTCAAAAGCATAAGTATGCAAAGGAGTTATTTGGGGATCGGAAGCTTTTGGCTTTCTTCCATGTCTTAGTTTTTCTCTTGTTTTCTTCCATGTGTTGCTTTGCTTTAAAAGCAATCATTTGACGGTGTGAAATTTCTCACTCAGCGTATAAGTTTATATTTATTATACTTGTAAGCGGAGGCTCTTAGAATGAGAACTAACAGTCTTGATTACATAAAGGAGAAAGTACTTGATGGAAAGAGGATAAGCCCTGATGAAGCCCTTTTGCTTTTGGAGGAGGCGGACCTAACCCTATTGGGCTTTTTGGCAAACGAGATTAGAAAAAGACTGCACCCTGAAGGTATAGTCACTTTTGTCATAGACAGGAATGTCAATTACACCAATGTTTGTGTGGCGGGTTGTAAGTTCTGTGCCTTTCAGAGAAAGGTAGGATCACCCGAAGGGTATGTGCTCAGCAAAGAGGAGATACTCAAAAAGGTTCAGGAGCTTGTAGATTGGGGAGGAACAACCCTTTTAATGCAAGGAGGCTTAAATCCAGACCTTCCCTTGGAGTATTACGAGGATCTCATATCCTCCATAAAGGAGCGCTTCCCTCAAATTCAAGTGCATTCCTTTTCCGCTCCCGAGATAGTATATCTCTCCAAGTTAGAGGGTATAAGCATAAAACAAGTTCTTGAAAGGCTGAAAAATGCAGGACTTGACTCTCTGCCCGGTGGTGGTGCGGAAGTGCTCTCTCAGGAAGTGAGAAGCTTTTTAAGTCCTGGAAAGTGCACAGTAGAGCAGTGGGAAGAGGTGCACAGAAGTGCTCACGAGCTTGGTATGACATCAACTGCTACCATGATGTTTGGACACATAGAAAAACCACACCACATAGTGGAGCATCTTGAAAGGGTGAGGCGTCTGCAAGATGAGACAGGTGGCTTTACAGCCTTCATACCTTGGACTTTCAAGAAAGGAAACACTCAGCTTGATCACATAGAGGAAGCTTCCACTGTGTACTATCTTAAAGTCCTTGCCCTTTCACGCATATATCTTGATAACTTCAAAAACATTCAGAGCTCTCATGTGACACAGACTATGCAGGTGGGTATGGTGGGACTACACTTTGGCGCAAACGACATGGGAAGCGTGATGATAGAAGAAAATGTTATATCTTCTACTTCTTATAAGGTAAATATTCCCAAGGTGGAGGATATGGTTTCTGCCATAAGGTCTGCGGGTTTTGTTCCCGCACAGAGAGACACCTACTACAGAATAGTGAGGATCTTTGAGTAAGCTTTTTTGTCTCCACGGCTGGGGTTTTTCTTCAAAGGTTTTTAGAGGTTTTAGGTGCTCAAGTATAGACCTTCCTGCTCATGGAAGCTCAAACCTTCCTTACAAAAACTTCAGGGATATGGCTAAAGATATAGCGCTAAGGATTCCCAATAGGTCTGTGCTTCTTGGGTGGTCCATGGGTGGCAGTTTGGCTATTTTGATAGCTCTTATGTTTCCCCAAAAGGTTCAAGGGCTCATTCTTATAGGCAGTGCTCCTCACTTTGGCTCTTGCTGGAGTGAGAAAAACATAAGGGCTTTTCTTCTAAGGCTAAGAAAAGAAGGAAAGAGCTTTCTAAGGGAGTTTAGGAAAAGGGCATATCAAGGAGAATTTGAAGACGAGATTGATCTTCAGGTAGCCTACAAAATGCTTGAGGACTATATAAATTTAGATCTTACTTACCTTCTGCCGTATGTAAAACAAAAAACGGTGATAATTCATGGCGTTTGGGATAACATAGTGCCACTAAAAGCGGGGATTACTCTTTACAATCTTATAAAAAAGTCTAAATTTATTACATTCCAAGGAGGGCATTTTCCGAAAGGATATGAGCATCTTATCCTTGAGGTTCTCAAGGGCTTTTGATACTTATGAGAGGTGGGCTCTGCCACAAAAGAAAAGTGCAGAAATACTGCTTGAAATGAAAAGGGTTTGTGGGATAGCCTTAGATGTGGGGTGTGGTACAGGTTTTGCCAGCAGGGGCTTGGAAAGAGTGGTAGGACTTGATATATCAAAGGGTATGGCAAGGGTATATAAAGAGAGGTTTGGAAGAGTAGTTTTGGGAAATGCGGAGCACCTGCCTTTCAAAGACAAACAGTTTGATCTTGTGGTGAGCAACTTTTCCCTTCATTGGACGGACATAAAGAAAAGCCTTCCTGAGCTAATAAGAGTTTGTAAAGGACAACTACTTTTAGCTATCCCCATAGAGGGAAGTTTAAAAGAATTAGGTTTTCCCTTTCCACACAAAGAGGAGGTTCTTGGTATTCTGACAGCAGGAGGTTGCCAAGTCTTAGAATGCTTTACGCAAGACATGGAAATTCCTTTCAGAGGTTGGGATTTGGTCAGGTTTTTCCACTACACAGGTAGCTCCTTTAATCCTTCAACAGGTGGTGTTATAATGTCAAAAAAGAGGATAGAAGATATGATATCTCGTATTGACATACCCATTTTTACTGTGTTATTCTTGTCCTGTGAGGCAAAAGCATGAGGAGGTTAAAAATGATTTTCCTCTCGTCTTTAGTTTTGCTTTCTTTTCTCATATTCACTGGCTGTAAGGCTCAAAAAGTACAGGAGGAAGTCCAAAGAGTCCAGTTGGTAAAGAGCGATGTGCTTTCCCAGTTTGAGAACGAGCTTACCCAAATAGTGGATAAAGTTTCACCTTCCGTGGTTACCATATTTGCCACTCAGGAAGTCCAGATGCAAAATCCTTTTGGTGAAGACTTTCCTTTTCCTTTCCCTATTCCCATTCCACCCCAAGAAAGGAGATCCTTAGGTTCTGGTGTCATTATTGACTACAAAAACGGAAAGTTCTACATACTTACCAACAATCATGTGGTGCAAAACGCAAAGTCTATAAAGGTCAAGCTTGACGAACACACAGAAAAGAAAGGCAGGATAGTAGGAACAGACCCAAAAACGGATATAGCGGTGGTAGAAGTTGATGCAAAGGATATAAAAGATCCAGAGCAAAGAGTGGCAAGATTAGGAGACTCTGACAAACTAAAAGTAGGACAGTTAGTTATAGCCATAGGCAACCCTTACGGACTTGAAAGAACTGTCACTATGGGTGTCATATCCGCGCTCAAAAGGTCCATAGGTGTTACCCAGTATGAGAGCTTTATACAGACGGACGCGCCTATAAATCCGGGAAACTCGGGAGGACCTCTTGTGAACATAAAGGGTGAGGTTATAGGTATCAACACAGCCATAGTGGCAGAGGGACAAGGGCTTGGTTTTGCCATTCCCATAAACTTAGCCAAATGGGTGGCGGATCAGCTTATAGCCAAGGGTAAGGTCACAAGAGGTTGGCTCGGTGTAGTTATACAGGAAGTCACACCAGATATGGCAGAAGCAGTTGGAGTAAAGGAAGGCGTTATCATAGCTCAGGTGATGCCATCAAGCCCCGCAGAAAAGGCAGGACTAAAGGTGGGAGATATAGTGATAGCCATAGATGGAGAAAAGGTAAGCAGTGTAAGAGACCTTCAGCTCAGAGTCATGAGGACTCCACCCGGTAAAGAGATAACACTGACAGTAATAAGAAACGGCAAAGAACAAAACATAAAGGTAAAAGTGGAAGTTATGCCCGAAGAGACCAAAATTTCTCAGGCTGGACCATCTACTCAGGATGTGGGACTCTTGCTCAGAGATCTTACACCCGATGAGGAAAGGCGCTTAGGTGTAAAAGGTGTGTATGTAAGCGGAGTTGTGCCCGGAAGTCTTGCCTACCAGAGCGGTATAAGACCCGGAGATATCATAATGAGCGTTAATAACAGAGCTGTTACCAACAGAGCGGAGTTCACTCAAGCTATAGAAGATGCCAAAAAGGCAGGAAGGGAAAAGGTATTGCTTCTTGTAAGAAGAGGAGATACAAATCTTTATATTGTGCTTAGTTTGAGGTAGAGCCATGATACCCGATACAGAGCAGGAAATTATAAATCAGTACCTTAAGAAAGTAGCCAAAATACCCCTCCTGACGCCAGAGGAAGAGAAAGAGATTGCCAGGCGTGCTAAGGAAGGTGATCAGGAGGCTTTTAAAAAGCTCGTAGAGTCTAACCTCAGGTTCGTTATAAACATAGCAAAGCAGTATTTGGGATATGGACTTCCCCTTTCTGAGCTCATAGCAGCAGGAAATCATGGTCTTATAGAAGCGGCAAAGAGGTTTGATCCAGACAGAGGTGTGAAGTTTATATCCTACGCGGTATGGTGGATAAGACAGGCTATTATGCAAGCGCTATCTCAACAAACTGGTGCGGTGAGAATACCTCTAAAGCAAGCCCATGTGATAAACAGGATAGGCAGTATATACAGCAAACTATATAGGGAGCTTGAGAGAGAGCCAACAGCAGAGGAGGTTGCAGAAGAGTACTCAAAGGAGGTCATATATAAGGAGCTTGAAAGAGAGCTTGGGAGGAAACCCACAAAGGAAGAGGTGGAAGAAAGGCTTAAGAAAGAAGGCTTGAAGATAAGCCCCGAAGAAGTGGAAAAGTGCATGCAAGTGTGCAGGATGCCTCTGTCTTTGGATGCACCAGTAGGCGAAAACGAGGACACCTTCTTTGTTGACTTTCTGAGCCGGCACGGAACCGCAGATGTAGAGGAAAAGATCATAACCGAAGTGCTCGAAAAAGAGATAGAAGACATGTTAGACAAACTGCCAGAAAAAGAAAGGAGAGTGATAGAGCTACGCTTTGGCTTAAGAGGTGAAGAGCCAAGGACCCTAAGAGAGATAGGAGACATACTCAACATATCAAGGGAGAGAGTAAGACAGTTAGAAACCAGAGCCCTTAGAAAACTCAGAAACATGGCTATAAAGAAACACCTAAAAGACTTCCTGAGCTAATGTTTCCTTCCGTAATTTTGGTGGATAAACCCAAAGGCTTGACCTCCTTCCAAGTGGTAGAAAATGTAAAAAAAAGGTTCAAAGTTAAGGTGGGACACACAGGTACCCTTGATCCTATAGCTACAGGATTGCTCATCCTTCTTCTTGATACAGCAACAAGGTACGCCGAGTTCTTTACCAAACTTCCCAAAGAGTATTTGGCTACAGCAACGCTCGGAGAGATAAGAGATACATACGATGCGGAAGGCACACTAATAGAAAAAAGAGAAGTAAATATAAGCTGTCAAGATGTTCATAATGTGCTAAAGAGCTTTATAGGAAAGATAAGCCAAGTGCCACCACCCTATTCTGCAAAAAGGATAGCAGGCAGAAGAGCCTATGAACTTGCAAGAAAGGGCATATCTGTAGATTTAAAACCAGTAGAGGTGGAAGTCTTTAACGCACAAATCGTGGAGTGCCAAATACCTCAGGTGAGGTTTTTATTTTTTGTATCTTCTGGGACTTATATAAGAAGCCTTGTGCACGACATAGGGCAAAAGCTTGGTTGCGGTGCCTATGTGGAAGACCTAAGAAGGACAAAGATAGGACCTTTTGATGTGAGTAAAGCTATAAGCTATGAAAGACTTATGACACTCACAGATCTACAAGGAATAGCAATACCCATATGGTCTGCCCTTGATTTTATGCCTGCTGTAGACCTTGACTTTAAAAATGCAGACAAAATAAGAAAAGGCATGTTCATAACATTACCCTCTTATACTAAGGAAAGACTCTTTGTGAGACTTTATGAGAATGATACTTTCATAGGTGTAGGTATAGTAGAAGAAAACAGGCTAAAGCCTTATAGACTTCTTCCTCAAAAATGAGAACGTTTATCCTTGCAATAATCAACGGAGTTTTGCTTTATCTTCCCTTTTCTCGCTACGAGCTTTGGTTTTTCATCTTCCCAGCACTATTAATGCTTTTGGCAAACCCCAATCACAGACACTACTTTTTAACAGGTTTTACCTTCTTCTTTATATCTTTAAAATGCGTCAATATAGCCAGCATACAGTACGGAGGCATTAATCCTTTCTTGGCTTACGCTCTTTTTTCCATCTTTGTCCTCTTTCTTACCCTTTACCAAATGAACCTACCTTTAATGCTGTGGCAAAAGCTAAGCCAAAGATTATGGACCTTACCCCTTTTTTATTCGCTCTTTGAGGTAATAAGGTCTTATCTGCCTTACGGTGGCTTTCCTTGGCTCATAGTAGGTGAAACATCTATATACATCCCCATTGTAAAGTACTCACTGCGCTTTTTTACCGTTTATGGTGAGAGCATTCTTATGTGGTATGTAGCTTACTTTCTTTACAAGAAAAAAGTAGTACCACTACTTTCTTTGTTGATGCTTGTTTTTTTGACGGGTTTGTATGCCAAGCACACCCTTTTGAAAGATCTTAGTTCCGCAGTTTCTATAAAAGTAGCTTTAGTACAAACAGCAATACCTCAGAAAGATAAACTCACAGAAAAAGAGTTTAGAAAACACACAGAAGAGACCCTTTCCTTAGTTAGGTCCGCTCTAAAAGAAAAACTAGACCTTGTAGTGCTTCCAGAATCCGCCTTTCCCTTCTTTTTCTCCGATGAGTTTGACAAAGACAGGAATGAGCTTTTTGAACTTAGCTTTCAAGCACCTGTGTTGGTAGGTCTTATAGACGTAAGAGAAGGACTAAAACCCTACAATTCTGCATACCTAATAAAGGATGGTCAGTTGGTAGGCTACTATGACAAGATAAGACTACTTCCTATTGGTGAGTATGTGCCCTTTCCTTTTGGTTTCTTAAAGGATGTCTTTTCTGCAATAGCAGGTATAGACTACACACCTGGCAGAACTTGGAAACCTATAACTTACAAAAATATGAAGCTGGCTACACCCATCTGCTTTGAAGTAGCTTACTGGGACTTAGTTAAAAAGCTATCAAAAGAGGCAAACCTTATAGTGGTTCTCACTAACGATGGATGGTTCAACAACAGCGATTGTACTCATCAACACTTCACTTGGGCAAAGGTGAGAGCCTTAGAAAACGCCAAGTTTGTCCTTTGGGTGAATAACTCAGGAGACACAGCGGTAATAGACCCATCAGGAGATGTGCTCAAAAGGCTTCCCTACATGGAAAAGAGCATCCTTGTTTATAGTGTAAAGCTCGTAGGACCTTGATGTTAAAGCTTTAGAATTTATATTTTACTATATGATCCTTTACATAAATGGTGAGCCAAGGCAGGTAGAGAGAGAGCTTAACTTGCGTGAGCTTTTGGATTACTTAGGTATAACCTTCAGGGAAATAGGGCTTGCCATTTCTGTTAACGGAGAGGTAGTTCCCAAGAGTAAGTATGCGGAGGTGAGGCTAAAAGAAGGTGATAGTGTTGAGATTATACACTTGGTAGGTGGAGGTTGATATAAAATCTATTCACGGAGGTTTGATATGCTTGATGTGGAAAAGCTCTTAGAGGAAGACCCACTTGAAATAGCAGGAAGAAGATTTAAGTCAAGGCTCATAATAGGTTCTGGAAAGTTCAAAAGCTTTCAGCAGAACAAAGAGGTCCTTGAGGCAAGCGGTGCGGAAATAATAACGGTAGCGGTCAGGAGAGTTAATATTACAGACCCAAATAAAGAAAACCTGTTAGATTACATAGACCCCAAAAAGTACCTAATACTTCCCAACACTGCAGGTTGCTATACCGCAGAAGAAGCTATTAAGACCGCCATGCTTGCAAGAGAAGCCACAGGCATAAACTGGATAAAGCTTGAGGTCATAGGAGACCAAAAGACGCTCCTTCCAGACATGGAAGAGACCCTAAAAGCTGCTAAGTTCTTGGTAAAAGAGGGTTTTGTGGTACTTCCTTACATATTTGATGATCCCGTTTATGCCAAAAAGTTTGAAGATGTAGGCTGTGCTGCGGTTATGCCTTTGGCAGCACCCATAGGGTCAGGGCTTGGACTTCAAAACCCTTACAACATTATGTTTATCAAAGAGTCCGTCTCTATCCCCGTTATAGTAGATGCTGGTATAGGAAGCGCTGCGGACATACCACCCGTTATGGAGCTTGGTGTTGATGCCATTCTTACCAACACTGCACTTGCAGAAGCAAAAGATCCCATAAAGATGGCAATAGCTATGAAATATGCAGTGATAGCAGGTAGACTATCTTACCTTGCGGGTAGAATGCCAAAGAGAACCTATGCGGTTCCCTCTTCTCCTCTAAAGGGTGTTCCTTACAAATCATGATGGAGGTTGCGGTAATAGGAAGTGGTATATCTGGGCTTTCGGTAGCCCATCATCTAAAAAAGGCTGGTGTAGAAGTAAAGGTCTTTGAAAAGGAAGATGTTTTGGGAGGAAACATACAGAGCGAATACATAGATGGATATCTCTGTGAGTTGGGACCTCAGACGGTCCTTGCGGATAGCAAAGTGGAAGATTTTTTAAAGGACCTGCGTTTAGAACCCATATATGCCAACCCATCTTCCAAAAAAAGGTACATATACAAAAAGGGTAGGCTTGTTGCTCTTCCCCTCTCTCCTTTGGAGTTTATCACATCACCTTTCCTGTCCCTTAGTGGAAAACTAAGACTCCTAAGAGAACCCTTTGTGCCCAAATCTCCCAAAAAGGAAGAGAGTATAGCGGAGTTTGTAAGGCGCAGGTTCGGAGAGGAGTTTTTAGATTATGTGGTTGCACCCTTTGTGTCTGGAGTTTATGCAGGAGATCCAAAAGAACTTTCCGTAAAGTATGCGGTCAGAAAGGTGTATGAGCTTGAAGAAAAGTACGGAAGCATCATAAAGGGTGCCATAAAGCTAAAAGCCTTAGGTCCTTCCGGAAAACTCATATCTTTTAAGGATGGTAATAAAACCTTAATAAACAAGCTTTCAGAAAATCTTGAAGTGATTAAGGGGAATGTAGTCCTTAGAATAAGGAGGAAAGATGATCTTTTCTTTTTGGACACCAAGGAAGGTAAGTTTTCAGCCAAAGCGGTTGTAGTTGCAACACCCGCAACATCTGCAAGCTACCTTCTTAGGGACCTCTCTTGGAGCGTGTCAGAAGAATTTGACAAGATATACTATGCGCCTGTACTTGTGATGCACGTATCCGTAAATGCAGGTAGTCTGCCAGAGGGCTTTGGCTTTTTAGTGCCAAGGAAGGAAGGCAAAAGAATACTTGGTGTGATATTCTCCTCACAGCTCTTTGAAGGCAGAAGTCCCAAAGGAAAGGACCTACTTACAGTATACTTAGGTGGAGCAACAGACCCACAAATCGTGGATTACCCAGATGAAGCGGTAGTTAGCATCGTAGAAAAAGAATTGAAGGAAATACTAAAAATAGAGCATTTTGAGGTCATAAAGATAACGCGTTGGAAAAAGGGAATACCCCAGTACACATTGGGATATGGTAGGTACTTGGACTTGGCAAACTCCATAGAAAAGGAACAGCCAGGACTGTTTCTAACGGGCAACTACCTTTATGGTGTGTCCGTAGCGGATTGTATTAGATCGTCTTATCAGGTGGCTAAGAGGGTCTTGGAGTTTCTTGAACTCAAAAAAGGCGCTGTGGTATAATTATTAGCGGAGGCGGGCAAGATGCAGTTTTTCTTGGATACAGGAAATGTAGATGAAATAAAGCAGGCGTTAGATTGGGGCATTCTTGATGGCGTTACCACTAATCCCACGCTTATAGCCAAGACAGGCAGGCCCTTTATGGAAGTAGCCAAAGAGATAGTCAAGCTCGTAGATGGTCCTGTAAGCTTAGAAACTGTTTCCCTTAACGCGGAAGGTATGATAAAAGAGGGAAGGATGCTTGCCGAGCTTGGCGACAACGTGGTAGTAAAAATACCCATGACTCCAGAAGGAGTAAAAGCCATTCAAGTACTTGAATCTGAAGGCATACCTGTAAATGTGACTCTCATCTTCTCCCCCGCTCAAGCTCTTATTGCTGCAAAGGCAGGTGCTACTTTCGTCTCTCCCTTCATAGGAAGACTAGATGATATATCTGGAGAAGGTATGAAGCTCATAAGAGAGGTTAAAACTATCTTTGATAACTACAACATAGATACACAGATCATAGTAGCGAGTGTGCGCCACCCCATGCATGTAGTAGAGGCTGCTCTCATAGGTGCTGATATATGCACCATGCCCTTTGAAGTGATGAAAAAGCTCTTTAATCATCCCCTAACTGACAAAGGATTAGAACAGTTTCTCAAAGATTGGGAAAAGGTTCCAGGCAGGCCCTTTTAAACACCACCGCTAGTTATAAGCCTCACTATATCGTTGAGTATAACAAAAGCCGAAAGAGCTATGATGATGGCAAAGCCTACTTTTTGCCAGTTCTCTTTGAACTTTTGCGAAAGAGGTCTTCTCCTGATAGATTCTATAAGAAAGAGGAGTATCAAACCACCATCAAGTACAGGAAGAGGAATGAGATTGAACACAGCAAGCTGAACAGATATAAAAGCCATCATACCAAGAAAGGCTATAAGTCCTTGCTGAGCGGATTCTCCAGCCAGCTGAGCAATAGCTATAGGACCACCAAGCGTTTTTAGGGAAAGACCACCGGTAATTAAAGCCCAAAGAGCTTTTATAGATAAGACTGTCAAATCCCATGTTTTCCTAAAAGCCTCCAAAACAGCTTCACCCAACGGTTCTTTTACGCTTATAATCTCTATACGCGGTGATACACCCAAAATAGGAATACCCGTCCTTTTATCCACCATAGGTATCACATGCTTCTCAAGAATCTGTCCGTCCCTTTTGATCTTAAGCTTTATAATTTCCCCCTTTGTGCTTCTTATGAGGACTACTGCATCATACCAGCTTTTAACCTTTTTGCCATTTATTTCCAATATTTCATCTCCCTCTTTTATACCCACTTGCTCAGCGGGGCTTTTGGGAAGAACCTTGCCTATAACAGGTTTAATGTAAGGCTCAACACCAAAAGAGTGAGCCCTAGATAGCTCCACAGTTCCAGAAAGTTGTAGTACTTGGCCATCTCTGAGCACCACTACATTCCAGTTCTTTTTCAATACGCTCTCAAGCACAGCATTTTCAAACTCCTTCCACGTGCTTACCTTCTTACCGTTTATCTCCAACAGAAGATCTCCTTCTTTTAGTCCAAGCTTCTGTGCTGGACTATTTTCCACCACATGACCTACAAGGGGTTTTTCAAGCACATACGAAGGCGTAGGTTTTCCTACGGAAAAGATGAAAGCAAACAAAAGAATTGCCAATATAAAATTAAAAAGAGGTCCCCCGCTAGCTATGAGTATCTTTTGGTAATTCTTCTTTGAAGAGAAGGCTCTCGGATCATCTAAGTTATCCTCTTCCCCGTAAAGCTTGACAAAACCACCCAAAGGTATAGCAGATATTCTATATTCTGTCTCTCCTAACTTTTTGCTCACAAGCACCGGACCAAAACCTATAGAGAAGATTTCCACCTTTACACCAAAAAGCTTGGCAAAAAGAAAGTGTCCAAGCTCATGAAACCACACAACCACTCCTATCAGTACGAGGAAAGCCAGCAGCGTTTCCATAGGTCATAAATATACGTTATTTACTGGCATTTGTCAAAAGCTCTTTCAGTAGCTTTCTTTTACCTGTTCCATCTGCTATCATGCGATGAAACTCTTTTATTTGCATCTTTTGTCTTATCCTTTCTGCAAGGTCTTTTATGAGGTTTTCAACTAATTGTTTATCAAGCTTTTTGAATCTGTAGGAGAGAGTGAAAAAGTTTAGTAAAGGTATTCTATTATGAACTTTGCCATTTGTTTGTGCTTTGTGTTTCTCACTTTACATTTTTAAGCCTTAAGTTTCCGAAAACTATCCTTAAACCTAAAATGGAGACAATAAACCCTATTATAACATTGAGTATACCAAGTTTATTATAGAGCCAA
>ERZ1669248.111-NODE-111-length-49641-cov-5.193119_pt1 | contig 49641 bp, 44 predicted proteins | sample MGYA00579296_ERZ1669248 | MGnify/ENA primary metagenome ERZ1669248 (study PRJEB41166, sample SAMN08046057) | hot springs metagenome | biome: hot spring; feature: neutral hot spring; material: thermophilic sediment; isolation source: thermophilic sediment from...
CGTCGGCAGCGTCAGATGTGTATAAGAGACAGCCTTAGAGGGGTCTTTGATTATGTTTTCAACCATATTGACAACAAAATCGCACGCCTCGACAGTGTTGTGCATTATTTCCTCCATGACCTGATAGTAACTATCCGGTATACTTAATCCAACATGGTACATTATTATCAATCTTTTAGCAGCCGATTTCGCAAACCCTACTATTTTATCCAGCTCGATGGTAAGCCTCAGAATGTCCTCCCTGTCATCGGGGTGAAGGAAGCTACTGTGAAGCTCTCCAATTATTTCTCTCTTAATCGTGTCAGCCTGCTTCTCAATTAATAGGAGCTCGTTAAAACTTGCCTCTGCATTTCCCAAGTCATTCTTTTTCAAAGCTATGAGTAATTCGTTTAAGAGTTCAACACCTTTCAGTACGTATTTAGAGTGGGATTTAACTTTTTCAAACACTTGCTCAATAAACTTACTTATCAAGCCTCATACCCCGTTCAAGTATCATGTATTCTAACACCACATAATAAGTTTGCGAGCACTCTAACATTTATAGCAAGTTTTCAAAACCTTTAATGCTGTCTAATTCAGTGTATATTGAAATATCTATTTGAACAGTTCTCTACAATTCTTGTTAAAATGGTTTTTCTGTTATTTTTTAACTTTAAATAATTAAATTTATAAAATCGTTTTAATAAGAAATAAATGGTGAAGGCTGATTGATATGAGTGAAATAGATTATTGCAGCATATACGATGTTAGATTCCTTGTTAGAAAAAACATATATTTAACGCCTACGCTAATGAGGAGTCTCGAAGCAGTTATAACCTTGAAAAAAGCAACAGCAGACGATGTGGCAAAATATACTAAACGACCGAGAACCATTGAATCCAGGTACCTCGCCCAGCTGAATAAAATAGGTATTATCGGGAAGGTTAGGGAGGGTAGAAGGATTTACTATTTGGAACCAGTTTCAGCATTAAAGGACTATGTTGAGAAGCTTGGCTATGAACAACTAAATATTGAGCAAATAGCGCATCAAATAAGCATCCCAGCCGATATAGCCAGGATCGTACTTGAGATGATAAAAACCGGGAGGGCCTAGCTGTTTAGGGAGATAAACGCGGTGAAATCTTTACTGCCTATTTTGAGAGTCAAGGCAACTTTATCAATGTTTTCAGGGTTTTGTTTTAAACCTTCAGCTAGGGCTTCCACTAATTTACTAATCAATAATGTTCTAGAACCCATACCCTTTCTTGCAACAAACTTGTCGATAACAGCTAGGGCATCTTCGTCAACTCTCAGGGAGACAACCCTTTTCTTTGATTTAAGAGGAATCTCGATAATGAACGATTTTGAGGGTTCGTATGATGAAGATTTTCTGTAAGCTTCAACGGTCATTGATCATGCCCCATCTTTATATTGTAAAGCTGATAGTTAATAAGTAACTCCTAGTTTTCCCACTTTTACACCACTATGAAAAGCTTTATAAAGAACAGTCAAAAAATTTTATTTTATACAAATAAAATAATTGAATAATTTGAAGCGCCTAGCTTATTAACTCTTTAGGAATATAGATATGATCAGATGAGTCCTGCAACGCCCTCGAAGCGAGGGAGGGTGAGCAGGACTGACTCCCCTGGGCAAGTCACCTTTAAAAACTGCTTTAACACATAAATACCGAGGGATGTCCCGGATTGTTACGTAGGCTCATACTAGACGTTCTATACCCTGTTCGCGGAGAATCCATAGTGGAATTATCCATTCATCTGAGCAAGGTAGAGGGTGTTGAAGCAGTAAACATAACTGTCAAGGAAGTAGATGTTGATACTCAAAACATTCTCGTTGTAGTGGAGGGTGAAAACATCAGCTTTAAAGAATTAAAGGAAGTATTGGAGAAACACGGTGGAGTAATACACAGTGTTGACCAGGTTTCTGCCGGATCTAGAGTGATAGAGCCACCCCAATATCTGATAGAGTGAGCGTGTTTGGAAAGTATATTAAATTACCTAGATGATTTTTCCAGACAGACCCAGGTATATGAATTCAACGGGGAAAAACTAGTAGTTAAAAATTATCGGAAGGAAACAGGAATTTTGAAATGGTTACTTATTAACGCAACAAACTTAACTATTAACATATATCCTTTCGCCTTTCAACCTATTAAGAGGCTTGAAAGAGAAGCTTTTTTCTTTAGGGAAGCACCTGAGGTGTTGAAGAAGCCAAAGGTTTACGTAACCGACTTTATGAGATTGAAGTTAATTAGGGAGTATGTTGAGGGCGATTCTTTCACAAGTGTAGACAGCGAGACAGCTTACCGTGAGCTTGGTTATCATCTAAGCGTGCTTCACAGAAAAGGATGGGCCTTGGGAGATAGTAAGATATCCAACTTCGTATTATCGGTTAAAGGAATCTACATTGTTGATGCTGAACAGGCTACTCCCTCCACTGATATCCGCCACTATGCATGGGACCTGGTAGTGTTGGCTTCAACCATGGTTTTATTCAATATTGAAAGCATAGTTCAACGAAAAAATGATTTGGAAAGATTCATGGAAGCATTCATAGAAGGTTACGTAGAAGGGTCGGAGACGGTTTCACAGGAAGTCGCGAGGGTTTTAGAAAAGCCAAGCTTCAGAGCACTCACCTACCTGCTAGTGCCGCATCCTTTCAGCAAGTTCTTCTTAAATACATGGAAAAAACATGTTGCGAAAGAATTTTAACAAGCTCTGCATGATATTATTTCACGATGATGAATTACTCCCGGATGGAGAGGTGACATAAACATACCCGTCTGAGGTAACAAAGGTTGACTAGAATCCTCATCCTTGGCGATACTCACATACCTGATCGGGCAGAAAGGGTGCCGAAGCCTCTCGTGAGGTTAGTGGAGAACGGGGCGTGGGACTCTGTTCTATTCACAGGGGATTTGACCTCTGGCGAGGTGAAGGCGTGGGTTGAAGAGCTCGGGGAAAATGTTTTTATTGTTAAGGGAAACATGGATTTCCTACCTCTTCCTGCTTACCAAAAACTCTCGATACGTGACTATGTAATAGGCTTGTATCATGGGCACGGGATATATCCGCGCGGAGATTCTAGAAAACTTGCCGAGATCGCTAAAACCATTGGAGCTAGTGTGCTGATTACAGGTCACACGCACGTTCCATTCGTGAAAACCGACCCTTCGAGGGAAATTCTACTTCTGAACCCCGGGTCTGCCACAGGTGCGTGGAGCGGTGAGCTTGAATCCGGGCCACCTAGTCTCATGATTGTTGAAGCCCGAGATGGATATTTTGAGATTAGACTCTTCAAGCTTGTGGGAGGCAGTATTATTGAAGAATTGTTTTCAGCTGAGAGAAAGGATAAATGGTATGTTAGGATGGGTTGAAATGGTTGAAGCTACTCCTGAACAGGAGGTATGACAATCGTGTGTTCAGGCGGTATGTGAAGTAGGATCTCTTCTCCTACTCTAACAGGCATCGTGTTGGGGAAGTAAGCAAGTAGTGATAATCCACCTATTTTAATCCTCGACTCGATCTTATCGCCAATGAACATCGCAAAATCCACTACCCCTTTCACAGCGTTTTTAGAAGGAATCATTGTTGAAACCGGTTTAACTACTTCAGGTCTGATCACCACAGCCACCTTGCCTGGGAGTGAGTCAAACGGGGTTGTACCCTCTAACAGCATCTCAGTGCCTTCGAGCCTGACTGTTACGATGCCATTAGTTTTTGAGACCAGCTCTCCGTAGTAAATACTGCTACGACCTAGGAAGTCTGCTACAAAGATGTTTCTAGGCTTAAAGTATAACTCCTGTGGAGTGCCGACTTGGACAAGACTACCCTTGTTCATTATTCCTATCCTGTCACTGATACTGAGAGCCTCCAGCTGATCATGGGTAACGTATATTGTTGTGATCCCCAGCTTCTTCTGTATCTTCTTAATCTCCTCCCTCATCTCAACGCGGAGTTTTGCGTCAAGGTTGCTCAAAGGCTCGTCAAGGAGTAAAACCCTGGGCTTAACAACTAATGCCCTTGCAAGCGCTACTCTTTGCTGTTGCCCACCACTTAGCTGGAGTGGATACCGGTCCTCCAATCCTGAAAGCTTAACCAGTTCGAGAGCCTCTAACACCTTTTTCTTAATGTCCTCGTCCGTCAGCCCCAGCTGCTTCTTCCTTATTTTCAACCCATATGCTACGTTTTCATAAACAGTCATGTGGGGCCATAAAGCATAGTTCTGAAACACCATTGCCGTGTTTCTCTTATAGGGTTTTAAAAACGTGACATCCTCGTCGTCAAAGTATAGCTTGCCTGAGTCAGGTATCTCGAAACCAGCGATAATTCTCAACGTTGTAGTTTTACCGCAGCCGCTAGGTCCTAGGAAAGTAAATAACTCCCCCTTCTCAATGTCTAGGGTTATGTTGTTAACAGCTATGACGTTACCGTAGGTTTTTGTTACCCCCTCGAGCCTGATCCGTGTCAAAAACCCACCCCCTCCCTAAGCACCTATAAATGCGTATCTTTGCTTAAATACGTAGACAACTATTAACACGGCAACTAGTTGGAGCAGGATCAGTATTGTCCCCATGGCTGCTGTCACTTGAACTCCGATGCCTGCTCCTCCGCTATAGTACTGCCTCATATAATATGTTAACGGGGCTTGATTCTCGTTTATCCCTCCGAAAGTAATGCTCGTGCTTACTTCTGTGGACATGTATATAAATCCTAGTAGCGCCCCGCTTAACACGTATCCTATTATAAATGGGAATATCACTCCGAACACTACTTTGATCCTCGATGCTCCGAGATTCATAGCTGCCTCCTCAAGGTTTTCATGAACCTGCTGGAATCCTGCGAAGACGGATCTGACAACATAAGGTAGCCTTCTAACGCTGAAAGCTATTATAAACACTATCCATGCTTGAAAGCCTGGATTAGCTGGGTGGAGGAAACCTAGAATGCCCGGGTTCAACTCACCAATGAATGAGAAAACTATGTAGTAGCCCAGCGCGACGACTAGTCCTGGTATGGCGAGAGGTGCTGTTGCAAGCGAATCCAGCAGGTTGCTCAGCCACTTGATCTTTAAACGGCTGACGCTGTATCCAACACTAATTGCTATGAAGACTGCTAATACAACTGATATGGATGCGTATATGAAGGTGTTCTTTAAGTAGTTTAAAATATTAGGATCTGTTAAAGCCTTACTCATATAGATGGTTAAATCATTAATTGAAGACGGCATTTGAAGCACTAATCCTTGAACCTGGCCGGCTTCAATTTTCACGTAAGGCTGGAGAATGTTGAATGACATTAAAACCACACCGATTTGCGGGAAAGCAGTGAAGAGCACTAGGGGGAAAATCCCTAGGTAAACCGCTATCGAGCCTAAAACACCCAGCTTATGCTCCCTCTTCTGCCATCTTCCACCCCTGCTTATCATCGCATATGATCTCATTCCCACGTAGTTCCTAATCGCTATGAAGCCTGTTAGCGAGATGAATAACAGGATCAAACCTAGAGCAGCCTTTTCAGGGTAAATCGCTCCTCTAGCGTTTATTATCCCATCGTAAATCTGATAGCTTATTAAATTCTTATAGTTGAAAACTATTGGGGCGGCCAGATCCTCAAGGCTGAAAATAAACACTATTATAGACCCGGCCACAATGCCTGGTAGCGCTAAAGGCAGTGTAACATTGAGAAACAGCTTCAAACCTTTCGCACCCAGGTTTTCAGCCTGCTCCTCAGTTGAGGGATCCACGTTAAGGAAGCTTGCATAAGCGTTCAAGTAAACTATAGGGTAGAAAGTCATGATTTGAGATATGATTACGCCTGCCAACCCCTCTACTCGTAACGTGTATCCTGTGAAATACTTCACCAATTGCGAAATCGGGCCTCCCTCACCCCAAAGCAACCTTATGACGTATGAATTGACAAACGGGGTTACAAACAATGAAACCATAGCCAAAATCCTGAGTAGCATTTTCCCTTTGAAATCGTATCTTGCAAGAGCAAAGGCCACGATAGCGCCGAGAACCGTGGCTACTAAAGTAACAATTGCCGACACTAGTAAACTGTTAATTAATGACCCATAGTCCACTCCTTTCAAAATCATCAGTTTTAAAGGCTCCACGATTTTAATAGGGTCTTTATCGAGGGGGTTGAGGTTAACATATGTTAACGTCGGCGATTCCGGTCTTAAATGCCCTCTTAAGATAGTCTCAAAGTTACTCCACCATTCACCGCCGACAGGAGGGATAAATGCGTAAATTAATACTGAAAGTATAGGAATTATAAGGAACGTGAAAAGGTATGCGAAGCCAAAAATCAGGAAGAACCACATGGTTCTATCAAGTTGAGATATCGTAGACCTGATTTTACGGGCAAATCCTCCCGCAACCCCTCTAGTAACTTCCATTGCAATTTTCCTTTTTTTAAACCTCTCATGTAGAAATCCTGACACAGAGAGAGATAGAAAAGGCGTAAGAAACATTCCTAATGCAGTGGGAACACCTTGTATATAAAGAACAATTACGAAGAAAATGTAGAGAAATGAAATTATTGAAAGAAAACTCAGGAATGAGCTAAACTTGATTCTTCTGAAGTCAAAACCTTTGTACAAGAAAAATGGGCCTAGGCTGAAACCGATGAGCCATAAACCTGTTTCCAATATGCTCCCATCAGTTTTTGAAAGACCTAAATCCGGAATAACCATGTAAACCAGCGAAAGAACAAGCCCGAATATAAATACATATAAAAGCTTTATCTCTCTCATTGCCCTCAACCTTCATTATTAAGGGATTTTTTGAAAAATAATTTAAACCTTCCTCCTTCTAAGGAAGAAATAGAACACCACTATTGCAATCACTGCTATTAGGATAATAATGCTTATTGGGATTTGTCCTCCCTCTCCTCCTGGTGAAGATGTCTCTTGTGTTGTCGTGGTTGTTGGAACCGGCGCCCCATTTAATGCCTGTTGGAGTAGATTCAATGCCTCCCTATACCTTTGACGTGAGAGATCCTCCCATGTTCTTCTCAAAGTACTTTGAATCGGTCCCTGGGTTATGTATGGGTTTATTCGTATCGCATATTCGAGAGTGAAAGTGACTGTTTCATTTGACAAAGGATCTGTGAACTGTAACGGTCTCGAAATATACCATACGAGGTAATTATACCAGTCCTTAGAAATCCTGCCTTCAAGGTATGCGTTAGCGATTTGAGCCCATGCTGGAGTCAGATCATCGTGGGCATTAACAAGGGTGGCCTTAAAATAGTTAACCACGGCGTCAACCCACTTTGTGGATAGAGTCTCATTGAAGAGTATCCCGCCAGCTTGCTGAATATTCTGCAAGGCTTGATAAAGGTCAGGCCTCTCCTGCCCTCCAGGGGTGTTGAAGACCCGCGGGTTTATTGGTAGCCTGTTTATTTCGCGATCTAACCATACCTGTTGTCCACCGTATTCGCTTAAGACCCATGCCACGAAAGCAGCAGCATGGACAGGGTATCTCGAATCTTTCAATAGGGCGATTGGGTCGGCGTTAACTATTGACTCGTTAGCTGGAATAATGTACTCACATGCAGGATTATTGCTCATGGCCATGTATCCGTAGAAATCTATTGTTGTCCCTATTCCTATATCTCCCTGTATGACAGCATCTCTCACGTCTCCGCTTCCCGAGTAAATTATCGCGTTGGCTGCGAGAAGGGTTAGGATGCGCCAGCCTTCCTCCCAACCCTTGGCTTGGAGAATGATTTCAAATATTCTGGTATTACTAGTACTCATCGTTGGGTCAGCTATCCCGACTATGTGAATGTAGGGAAGGTATCTAGCGTACTCTGGAGAGGCGAGATCGCCCCATTTAGCAGGCGTTGGTACTCCATAACGATTTAACACATTCTTGTTGATCGTGAAGCCGAAACTACTAACGCTAGCACCAATCCACACTAAGCTACCATTACCATCAACCCTATAAGTTTCAGCGCCGGCAATTCTTTCCGGGATCTTCGACAACTCATAGAGGATTGCGTTATGGGCAGGATGTATTGAGCTGTTTATCTCCTGGAGAAAGCCCATTGCGTAAATATTATTGAAAAGAGTTGGCCCCCCTCCCCAAGCAACATCAATCGGGGTTCCAAGGGATTTAGCTCTGGTAATGTAATCAGGCCATGATTCCGCTGCAACATACAAGAACTGGATGTCGATAATCCCCAGCTCCTGTGCAACAGGACTATTTAGGAACAGTTGCTTGGTTAGAGACAGAATCGACTGTTCGTGCCGAGTTATCACTCTAAGGACTACTCCTCTATCGTTTGTCAAGCTTTTCAAATATTCAAGCCAAGGATATGGCTCGCTAGGGACCCATGGCCACTCTCCAGTTGTTGAAGGTATCGACACTAGGGATGACAGGATAATCAGTATCATGCTTACGCCGACGAGTAGATTTCGCAACATGATCTCACCTGTTTTACTTATAGGATTTAACTTATTAAATAGTTTGAGAAGGGTTTAAGGTTTAAAAAAGGTTTTACTTTTTCCTCATCATCGTGACTGCCATTACAATTATGACAAGCAGGAGTACTCCAGCAACAACGCCGGTTATAGTGTAGTCTGTCACGGGAGATGTCTCAGGCTTCGTTGTAGTTGATACCTCGGTCTTTGTCGTGGTAATGGTTTGGGTCTCGGTTACCGTTGCACCCACTCCGGGCTCTAACAATCCGAGAAGTTTCACACCGCTTACTTTTGCTGGGATATTGTTAGCTGTGTCATAGCTTGTCAACATGGCATACTGGGCTTCCGGTGTTGGAGCTAAAATGTCTATCACCTTGGGCTGGACACCGGCTAAGATGGCTAAGGGATCTCCTCCGCCTAACACCCACTCTCCAGGATCACCAGTTTGGACTCCTCTTACCTTTCCTTCACTGTATCCGTCATAGCTTGAAAGAGCTACGAATACGATCCAGTTCCTGATATTCTCGACGTCTGCCAGCAGGCTCTTAGCTATTTTAACCTCTATAGTGTTGGGCTCGGCCTCGCTGAGGTAGACGTCAAACACTGTGTTGTTGTTGTACTCATCTGCTAGCATACTCATGTTAGCGTTGAATAGAACTGAGACCTCTCCATCGGGGTAGGGCGTGGTACCCCAGCCCGGTATGGCTATTACTGCGTAGTGCCATCCATGCCATATCTGTACTCCGAGACCTATGCTGTTAGTACTTATCGGCAGTGCTTCAGAAGTCGTTGCTATGTAGATTTGAACGTTCTGGAGGCAGAACCCGTTAGGGCCATTCCACGGGTTTCCGCCCAGGTTCTTCACGGTTGTTCTAAAGTAGATGAAGTTGTCATCCGCGTAGGCTCCGAATTTTACAAGGTCGTATATGGAGGGCTGGAATACAGGGTTGGTTGGATAGAGGAAGGTGCCAGTGCCTTTATCGTCTCCCACCGGGTCTGAGAACACGGCGATCGTCTCCAATCTTGTAATCGGATCATACGTCTCTAGAATCCTTATGAACCATTTTATAAGATTTGTAACAAACTTGGGTCCATCTAGTGTGACATTATAGTATGAGGAAGCCCATGCCGGCTCGTAGTCACCGTAGAGCGACTCTCCAGCTACTACTATCAGGTTGTTCTTCTCCTGATGATACTCGGCCGCGTATGCGATGAAGTTCCAGTCGCCTGTGCCATATATCAACGGGTCGTACACAAACGGGTTTGGAGCCTGGTTGTCACCAATGTATGCTAGATGGTACCAGGCTATTCTTATCAATCCTGGGAATGTCTCGTTCACAGGGTCGTGGTAATTGCCCATCTCATCCTGCCAGATAACAGCTGTCGGTCCGTGCATGAGTATCGGGTATTGCACTCCCTCGTCTAACACGTTTGTGAACAATTCGGAAACGTTGTCAGGCTCGACGAAAGCTGTCATACGGTAGTATGCACCACAGCATACTGGTGAGTCAACTCCTTTGTAAGTGTAGTTTCTGCATGGAGTTGGTGAGTAAACGGCTCCTTGCTCAAGCCTTAGTTTTGCACCAACATACTCTAGCAGGTTGTTCACGGCCGCTATACTGTTCACTCCTCCGCCATAATCACTGTCTCCTGCAACGTACAGCACCTTGTCTCCTTTAGAAAGCCATTTTACCAAGGCGTCTAGCTCTTCTGGCGAGAGACTAGCGGTAGGCTGTCCTATAAGCAGTATGTCAACGTCGGCTAGAACGGTTGCCGTGAAGGATTCATTTATTATTTTCCAGTTGACGAATGTTATATTACCCATTATATAGTCTAAGTACTTATTGCTCTCGCCGTGGGCGAGATCGACTCCAACAGTTACTGTTTGACCGGGTTTTACGAGCGCGTTTGTAGTCAAAGGTATTGCTGATATTAAGAGTAGTGAGATAATTAGGATTAAGATCGCTTTCTTCATACATGTTACACCTTTCAATAAATGTTAATATCGGCATGGTATATAAACTTAAAAGAAGCAAGGAAAAACTATTTTTTAAGAAAGAATACGTAGATTACTGCCACTGCAACAATCAATACGACTATTGCTAACCCGATTAATGTGTAGTCCGCTTCTTCTTGAGGCGGGGGTGGCTCCGTTGTGATTAACGGTGGGGTTGTTGTCATGGTTGTAGTTGTAGGTGTGGTGGTTGTTGAAGCGGTTTGTGTCTCTGTCTCCATGGTTGTGGTTGTAATGGTTGTCGTGGGGGACTCAGGCTCGATGACTACGTCTGAAACTACTAGGATAGGGTTTGCAGGGGCTTGGGCACCGTATGGTACAAATGTGATGTTGAAGACTTTGATACGTGTTCTTCCGTAGTAATCTGTAACAGTCGTGTTAAGCAATACTGACTTGGTAGTGGCGGATACTATTGTGAACTGAAGAGTATAGGTTATGTTGTTTAGTTTCTGAGTATAAGTGCTGGGTGTTTGAGTATATTCTAAAGATGTAGTGTTTGCCCCGTCTGTCAAGACGAATGATACTGACTTGATGCCCCATTCAGAATCCGTTCCTCTAAGGTAAAGGGTGAATGTCCTGTTCAAATACGGAGGCCTCGGAGTATAGGAGCCTACCACGATGTCAGGCGGCTCCGTGTCTGGGGCGTTGAAGATTGTTAGCCCGATATTGTCTCCGTAATTCACAGCTAGTCTCAGAGATAGATAGAGGAGGCTGTTCCTCATATATGCATTAATCTCTAGTACGGAGGGATTCCCCGTGTTGATAACGTAGTTGAAGCTTGACCCGTTCCATGGTAGTATCCAGAACAGCTCTCCTGAAATGTTTAACCATTCCAGATTATTACCAAGCGAGACCGTGTACGCATTGTTAGACTGGGCCAGTTTCACCAGGAAGTATGTCTTGTTAGACCATCCTAGGTTGTTTGTGGGAGGATAAATTCCTATTGGGATACTGTTCAGGGCTAGAGGAGTTGAAGAGTTTTGGAAACCAATGAATGTTGGAGGCTTGACAGGGAAGGAGATTTCTCCGGTTGCAAAGTTGAATTTGAAGAACCCTATTGCGTCGTAACTAGCGGTTCCATGTGCCGTTGTGGTAAAGGTCATGAACAATGTTGTAGTATTAGTTCTAATACTATTGTATTTAACGAAGAAGTCTCTGTGAACGTGTCCTGAAAGAACAAATGTAATGTTGTAATCCTCGATCAGTTTTAACACGTATCTGAAAGCCGTCATATTGTTACTCCAGTAGCTGCTAACAGGGGTCTGAACTCCTTGAGAGTATGGTTTCAATGTTTCGGTGTCATTGTACCACGTGTATAACTCGCCCTGGTAGTAGAACATTGGGTGGTGAACAAGTATGGCTTTGTACGGTATGTAATTATAGTTAGATAGTACCTCCTCTAGGAAAACTATTTGCTCCCAGCTTGGGGTTCCACCCTCAGCGGTGAACAATCCCACTACTAGCAGTTTATCTCCGAGAATTCTGTACCAATAAGAGGGTCCGAGGTATTTCCTATAGCTGGAGTCTGGCGCATCATGATTACCAGGAATCCCGAGGATGGGATACTTGTACAGTAGTGAATACCTGTAGGTCTGCGCCGCATAGTACTCTCCAGGAGAAGCTTGATCCGTTATGTCCCCCAGCCAGAATATAAGGTCAGGGTTTAACAAGCCGGCTAGGGTAAAGGCTGAAACCCTGTTCACATCCCCGGTCAAAGTGTCTGGAGTACCTGTTATGAAGTGAAGATCAGTCATTACCGCGATCTTTAGCTCACTAGGCCATTGAGAAACAACCCATATGCTTCTCTTAACATGGTACGTTGCTGTATTCGACTCAACCACCAAGTCGTATAACCCGTCTTCAACGCCCGACGGCACAGTGAAACTATATTGGTCTACACCCGCCTGCTCCACTTCTAATGTGTAGTTAAGATACACCAAGTTGTTGTTCACTAGTTTCGCCGAGACCAGGAATGCTCGAGTTATTGATAGCCCTGAATAACCCTGAGCTAATGTAAGCTGTATTACACTGCCAGGTTGGACAATTGCAGGCAATACAGGACCTATCTCTTTAAAGATGTTCTCTGTAACGTTGTAGACAATCCCTGGCAATATTGTCGTGTTTTCCGCGTTTACGAAGCCTGCACTGGATATGAGAAGCAGGAAGATTATGGTTGCGCCGATCATTAAGTACAACTTGCTGTTCATATCACTCACCATCTTAATTTAATCCTGAAAGGACTATATATTTAGTATGGGGCTTGACTGGTATGAGCAACCGGAAAAGAGGATTTTCCCATGAAAGAGATTTAGTTCAGAGGTTTTGGAACCACGGTTTTGCCGTAATCCGTTCGCCCGCAAGTGGATCCAAGGCTAAAACAATACTTTACCCTGATATCGTAGCGATTTACCATGGTAAAGTCCTAGCCATTGAAGCTAAAACTATTAGAAAGGAGAGAACGATTTACCTGAAGAAGCAACAAGTTGAAAAGCTAATCGAGTTCTCTAAACGAGCCGGTGGAGAAGCTTATATAGCTGTAAAGATTGTTGGAACAGGAGAGTGGAGATTCGTCAGTTTGAACAGCTTACAGGACACTGGGGGTTTGAAGATTACTAAGACACATCTTTCCGCATCCCTTAAACTAGAGGATCTCGTTTCAATTGTAAAAGGTGTGAGAAGGCTTGGTGACTTCACAAAACACTGAGAAAACATTTCAAGGTAAATCTTGACAAACTATTTATCAATCAATAACTCTTCTCACCTTATACTCCAACGATATCTCCTTGTCAAACCTGATGTCAAACGAAACATCGATAGCGATTCTAAGAACCCCTGAATCCCTCATTTTCTCAATTATTTCATCTATAAGTGTTGAAACTTCCATGATGCTTGAAGCCTCGAGAGCGGTTCCAAACGGGGTGACCTGGTACTTCACTCCTCGCTTTTTAATTACCTCTACTACTTCTTTTACATAATCCCCGATACCTGGCTTGCCAGTGCCGATTGGGATTACACGAATCACAGCTAATACTTTCAAGGCTTTAACACCTATTCTTAGATTTGTTGGATTGGGTTTAAGGGTTTTCTCTAGGTAGATTGCTCACCCAATCTATAATGTCCTTCACAACTTTTTCTCCGCCTGGCTCGAAGAATAGGTTATGTCCAAGGTCAGGATACAGCTTCAACTCTTTAGGGTATGAGGCGAGAAGCTGATAAGCCCTCTTGCTTGCTTCGAAGGGTATGACTTTGTCTTTTTCACCATGAATAAGCAAGACCGGGACGGTGATATCCCCCACAAGCCTCCAGAATTTGTGTGATGCTTTAATCATTTCGTTAATTAACTTGACCGATACTTCTCTCAGACTGTATTCCAGATCCTTTGCTTTTTGAAAGCCTTCTATTTCCTCGGGTGGCCCTCTTTGTAACAGGATCTTGGAACGCGGAGCAAACCTTAATGCTAGGCTTAGAATGAGTTTTCTAACAGGGTTTAAGGGAATTTGGAGAGCTGGAGCTAGAGCAATAACTCCTTTAGCAACTCCTTTATGCGTTGCAGCTGTTAAAAGCACTATTAAACCGCCCATGCTGTGCCCAAGCAGTATTACTTCCCTGGCTCCTACGCACCATCTAGCATAGTCGGAAAAAGCTTTGATATCCTCCACGTAATATTGGAAATCTTCGACATATCCTTTATCGTTTTCACCTGCGGTTCTACCATGCCCTCTTTGATCATGCATGCAGAATCCAAACCCGTGTCTTGCAAACTCCTCGGCAATAGGAATGTAGATCCCGCTGTGCGCTGTCAACCCGTGCGAACCTATTATTAAAGTGTGGAAAATCTTCTCAGGAACTACGCACCTGTAAAACACCCTTATCCCTGTTTCAAGTAGTGCATAATCTTCCACAATCTTCATAAACATCCCTAAAACTGCAACCATTTAATCTCTAACGAATACATAGGTATAAAACGTTTCAAACCTAGGAGATATGCTCTAGAAGTTGGTACTCGAGAACGCTCGGGAGGGTTCTCTCAGCAACTACTTCACGCATCTTTAACTCAACATACTTTTCTATGAAAGATTTTGAAAACACTGGTTTCAAATACTCGTAGTCAGACATTAACTCTTCCAACGCTTCTTTAAGCGACAAAGGCAGTCTCCTAATATTTGAAAACCCCTGTTTCTCGTAAAGATTGAACTCGACCGCATCCCCCGGATCTATTTTCTTCCTCAACCCATCCATCCCAGCTAGTATCAGTGCCGGTACTCCAAGGTACGGGTTCATGGAAGCGTCTGGATTACGAGCCTCAATGCTTTCCCCATTTCTCGGGATCCGCACCATCGCGGTTCGATTTCCATAACCCCATGCTATGTGGACCGGGGCCTCGAAGCCGGGGGCTAGTCTTTTATAACTGTTCAAAGAGGGGTTTGTGAAAGCTGCCAGGCTTCTTGCATGCTGAAGTATTCCTCCTATGAAATACCTTCCCTCCTGAGATAGGGCTCCGTCTTCGAACAGAATATTCCTAGCGCCAACCCATAGGCTTAAGTGCAGGTGTAGACCATTTCCATAATCATCCGTGAATGGCTTTGGCATGAAAACGGCGGTCAGCTCCTTAGCTTTCGATACTTCACGAACTGTTTTAATGGAGAGAATTATGTTATCACAAGCTTCCAAAAGAGGGTAGGGTCGGAATGAAATCTCATACTGGTTGAAAACCCCGTTTTCCCTGTGGATTTTAAGCGGAGCTATGCCTGCTCGTGTAAGAGCTGTTGTAGTCTCTTCGAGGATTTCATCCACTCTTGAGTGGATTGATGTAAAATATTTCCCGTTCCCCTGCCTTATTAAACAGGTATTCTCCACGGGCTTCGCATAGAATAACTGTCTCCTTGAATCTAAGTAGTGCTTTATTTTCCGCATTATAAAGAATTCTAATTCATAACCAACAAGCGCTTCTAAACCATGCTCGAATAAATACTTACTAGTTTCCTCTGCCTTAAGCCTAGTATCCAAGTAATGCCTCTCACCCTTCGAAAAATAAACAGCGCCAACTACTAGCAATCCGCCCCCATAGCTACTTAAATCGACAAACTTACCTGACGCAGGCTTCAGAAACAAGTCCCCGTCTTCGACGCTTGCGTAATCAGGGAGGCTGGAACCGTCCACGCTTGTCTCAAACCCGTAGAGGCAGTCTGGTTTTTGATGGAGGAATATTTCGACCTCCCTGTGCACGCCTGTCACATCGGGAAATAATATCTTAATTTTTTCCTGTTGCATGATTTCACATACAACGCTTAAAGATTTGAAATAGTTTAAAAGGCTTGAAAAGAAAAATTATAAAAATTCCACAACTTCATATAGTGTAAATAAGAGGTTTTACAATGATAATAGATGATTTAGACAAGAAGATCTTGGAGTTTTTACGAGAAGATTCAAGAGTAAGCTTGAAAATCATATCGGAGAACACCGGGAAACCCGTATCCACTATTCATGAAAGAATAAAAAGACTCTTCAAGAGCGGGATTTTGAGGAAGTTCACGGTCCTAATAGACTATGGAAGATTAGGCTATGGAATAAAGGTTTTAATACTGGTGAATGTGGATGGTAAGCATATTATTGATGTGGAAAACTATGTATCCCAGCATCCAAACGTTCAAGCAGTATATGACATAACGGGCGAGTTTGACGTCGCTGTTATAGCGGCTTTTAAATCAATGAGCGAGCTAGACAAGTTTGTGAAATGGCTTCTGCAAAACCCGTTTATCCGGCAAACTAGAACTAGTATTATTTTCCGAATTGTCAAAGAGACCTTCCACCTACCCATATCCGACTAGCTGAACAATCCTACAAGCAAAATATTGGATTGGAATTATTCAATGACCACGTACTTTTAACTCCTCCTTGGGCGTGTTTCACTATTCAACCTTGTATTTGTGAATAGTGTGGAGAAGCTTACTAATCCCTTCCTCTAAATTGATCGGGTTGAACACGATTCGCCCCCTGAGTCTCGAAACATCGGCTACACTATGCCTAACCTCTCCAATTCTCGCATGTTTGAAAACAATATTAACCGAGCGTCCTGTAATCCTCATAACCAGTTTAGCAAGATCTATGATTCTCGTCCCAATACCCGTACCGACATTGTAAACCCTATTGTCGAAAATATTTTTCGAGATGAATTCCTCGACAACTTTCGCAACATCCTCCACGTGGATGAAATCCCTAGTCTGCGTACCATCCCCATAGATTTCAAGGCTTCTGCCTTCAACAATGTTGGCGATGAATCTTGATATAACCCCTGCGTAACTGGGGTTTTGCCCAGGCCCGTAGACGTTGAACAATCTTAGCGAGACATGTTTAAGCCCGTATATTTTCGAATAATTACCCAAGATTTGCTCGCCCATGAGCTTGCTCAATCCATAAGGCGAGGAAGGGTCAACGGAATCGTTCTCACTAACAGGTATTTTAACAGGGTCACCGTAAACTGCAGCCGAGCTTAAATAGATTAAAGGTATCTTCCTCTTAGAACACTCGTATCCTACTCTCGCAGTGCCCATGCTGTTCACATCGTAGTATTCAAGAGGGTTTTGAACACTCTCCTCAACATTCACCAATGCGGCAGCATGCACCACAATATCGAATTCGCCGTAGTCTTGAAAAGATCTCACATCTCCGATAATCACGGGGATCCCGTTATCTTTCAGCCGAGATATCCCCGTAGGGCTGGCTCTTTCAAGGTAGTCTAAAACCTTTATATCATATCCTTTACTACTGAGGTGCAGGGCTACGTGATGCCCTATAAATCCTGCGCCGCCGGTAACGAGCACCTTCACTGCATACTCCTCTCTACTGGTAATATGTTTTCGAGACATTTAATTATCGGTGAGCAACACTGTAAAAAATGTTTGCCTCCAAAATTGAAAATACCTTACATTTCACGGCAAGTTTTTCACGACTTCTTCAATCAACGTTGATTTTTTAAGATTAGAAAGCTTAAGCTTAAATGGTTATAAGCATGGATTTGAAGTCTTTGAGCAATGAAATCTCTAAAATCGTGGAACAGGTTAAACCCTCGGTTGTAACAGTTTCAACCCTTGTCGAGCACCCTCTTACGATTTTCGGGTACGAACCGGTTAAAGGGTTTGGCTCAGGATTCGTTGTTTCAAAAGGTTACATTGTAACCAATGCTCATGTAATCAGGGATGCAGCCAAAGTAACGGTAAGCTATGTAGACGGGTATGCCAGTAGGGCAGTTGTGGTAGCCGAGGACCCCACAAGGGATCTCGCACTCCTTGAAACGGAAGATTATGGTTCCCCGATAAAGCTGGGGGATTCATCTAAGCTCAAAGTAGGTGAAATAGTACTGGCTGTTGGCTCTCCGCTAGGCTTGTTCCAACACACTGTTACACTAGGGGTTGTAAGCGCTACGGGTAGAACTATTGTCGGGGAAAACATTGTTTTAGAAGACCTGATACAGACGGATGCGGCGATAAACCCTGGCAATAGCGGGGGACCCTTAATAAATCTCGACGGTGAAGCAGTCGGAGTGACCACAGCGATAATTCCGTTCGCCCAAGGCATAGGTTTCGCCATACCTATAAACACAGTGAAAAGATTTATCGGAATGATTGAAAAGTATGGGAGACCTTTGAAAGCTTGGATCGGGGTTTATGTAGCTCCCTTAAATCCCACGATAGCCTCTGTTTACAATATACCGGTTAAAGAAGGATTACTAGTGGTTAAAAGTATACCTGGCACGCCTGCTTATAGAAGAGGCATTAGGGAAGGAGACGTTATAATTCAAGCTAACAATGTCCCCGTTACGAGAAGTAGTGATCTTAAAGAAATAATTGAGGATAGCATTGACAAGGGGTTTGTAAACCTTTTGATTCAAAGAGGTTCCAACACATATTCACTTGACGTAGAAATTATTGTTCAACCTCTATAGGGACTAATAGCTAGAATTATCTTTATTTTAAGCATCTATGCGGTCTCCAATTTACAAGTTCAAGTTAAAAGCGTGATGTTCATCTATATACGTACAATACTATTTTTCCATGTTTGAATGAATTAAGATTTTTAACCTATACCTGACAATATTGTAAAATCATGTATATACGTTAGGGGTTGGTACATGAGTAATGAAGTAGTCTTCCAAATAAGGCTGGGTAAAAGACCATTATTGCTATTGATAAGTGCTATATTAGGGTTGGCTGTAGGAATCATTGTCGGAGAGCCTGTTAAAAACATAGCAATACTAGGAGACATTTATGTTGCTCTACTAAAATTCATAGTGGGCCCATTAGTATTCCTCTGCATTGCATGGGCAGTAATGAGCATGGGAGACTTAGTAAAGCTCGGCAAAATCTTCCTAGGATTCATACCCTACTGGATCTTCATGGGACTAGCATCGGTTGGAACAGCATACGCGATAGGCTCAATGCTTAAGCCGGGTGAAGGGGTTCAGCTACCAGGAGGACAGCAGGTTACTCCTGCATCTCTCACAATCGCGGATTACTTGAAAAACATTATACCCTCCAACTTTATCGACATGTTCTTGAATCTTAAAATGCTTCAGATAATATTCACCGCTATACTGGTTGGAATCGCTGTGGGCATAATAGGACGCTCAACACCGCAGGTTAAGGAATTCCTGACAAGATTATTCGAATCCCTACTAGCAGTAGTCTACAAGCTATTAGACTTCATCTTATGGTACGGGCCAATAGGTGTTTTCGCATTAATGGCTAATGTAGCCGCTGTCGTAGGAGTCATAGCTGTAGGCGCGTTCGCCAAACTAGTGCTCGCCTTCTACGTGAGCGGGTTAATAGTTCTCCTGATAATCCAGCCATTAGTAATGATTCTCGTGGCAAGGTTGAACCCGGTGAGATTCTGGAAGAAGTACTTCCCAGCCATGATCACCGCCTTCTCAACGGCAAGCAGTAATGCAACACTCCCTGTCACCATAAACTCTGCAATAGAGGCAGGGGTTTCTAAAGAAGTTGCCACGGTAATCTTGCCCGTCGCAGCAACCATCAACATGCAAGGAGCCTGTGCAACTATCACTTTGTTCACGCTGTTCGCTTTCCAGGCATTAGGGATACCGCTAGGGTTTGGAGAGGTGTTAACACTAGTAGTCCTAGGATTCTTGGGAGCGACAGCAGCTGCAGGCGTCCCTGGTGGAGCCGCGATCGTTGCAGTAGCCACTGCAGCAGCTCTAGGTATTCCTGTTGAAGCAGCCGGCTGGATGGTTGGAGTCCACCCTGCAGTAGATCCGTTTGAAACAATGCTCAACGTCATAGGGGACCCGTTGGGCGCTACCATAGTCTCAAAATACGTAACGAAAGACTTTAATGAGGAAAAATGGAGAAAATAGTTTTTTCCACCTCAAATTAATCCCAACGTTTCATTACAACTTATTAACACACTGAAGCAGTTAGGGTACAGGGAGGGGAATATCGTCGGGCCAGGAAAATCCGAATAGGTATGTCTTTTTTCTAACCCCTACGTAATGACTGTTAGCTCCTCTATATTGTCTTATGAAATTGATGTGATCGATTTAACCCGTACAATGGCCGCAAAATTTTTATAGGTGCACCTATTATTAAGACATGTGCACTGGTGAGGCAGATGGCGTGTTTCATAGCACCATTGGTAACAGGCATATTGATTAAAACACTAGAGAGGTTCTTCAAAAATACTGCAGAGAAATTGAAACTCAACATTCTATCAACCATGTTGCTAGGTGGGAGCATGGTTTTAATAGCCGAGCACGCTTGGAATGGTGAAGTAACGATGTATCCGCCCTTCTTAACCGCCATGTCCAACCCCGCCGACATGGCAGTGGCTTTTAACGAGATAACGACGGTGGGCTTATTGATGACACTAGGGATTGCTGGATTATGGGGAGGTGGACTGATCATCTACTATAAAAATTCGAACTCAAACGAAAAGGTTAGGTCAAGGATTCTCACAGCACTGCCCCGCAAATGGTGCTGAAACGTGTACATGATAATCTTAGGATTAACAGCAGTATTCTCCACTGTATTGTGGTATAAGAATCTGGAAAAGGATGACTTACTATTCAAAAATCTTGCCCTTATAAGCTGGGCTGCAACATTAATGTTCATTGTGGATAAGGCGTACGCATTAATGGTTGAAGGCGAAGAATTCATAAGTACCTCGCCAGAATCAGTAGCCCTAGGGCTATTGCTATTGTTTATTGTCTTAACAATTTGGGTTGCATCCATTATGTGGAAGGATCCGAAGAAAGCTTTGAGAGCAAAATAGTTTAATTTTTCAATACAATTATTAACTCTTATGACTATTCTTTAATTGGTGATATTTATGAAAAATAGTGAACAAGTTGAATTATTCAAAAACATGAGCTATAAGGAAAAAGAATACTCTGATAAATTATTATCCACTATTGAAAAATTCAAGCACCCTGTTCTCGCGGCGGTTTTCTCTGCAGTAGGATTGGATTCCTTAAAGCATTCTAGACTATACGAGTCATTGGCTAAGCTGGCAGAGTCTGAATCCCCCTTCTTAACCGAGGAGGAGTATCGTGAAATAGAGAAGTCTATTGAGGAACACATCAGGCTTGAAGCAGAAATGGTGCGTTTGACTAAGGAATTACTCGATAAGGCTAAAGACCCGAGAATGAAGCTCATTCTCGAAGCAATACATAAGGATGAGATGGTGCATCACCAACTCCTAGTTTCTATTAGAGACAAGATTGCAAGGAAAGAGACCTTCACGGAGGAAACATTGTGGGATGCTATTTGGAAGGAAAGTCCCTGGCATGGAACCCCAGGAGGCTGACTGTGATTTAAAAATTTTTATTAAATTTTAAATTACTTACAATCCTAACATTATCGCCAAAGCTCCTTTCTTATACGCTTCTATCGCCGCATTCAGCTCTGGAGCTTCTTTAGCGTATTCTTCAAGGGGAATACCTTTCAGAACAGCATCGATGGCTTGCCTCATCGATTTAGCTCCAGCCTTACTCCCCCATGGGTGCGCATGTATCGCTCCACCGGCGGCTATTCCAATATCCACGCCTAAATCCCCTACCAGCTTAGGAACCTCCAGCTGAGTGTTTCCTCCGGATGGACAGGGCAGTGTCTGTTTCAACCCGCTCATCGGGGCCCTCAGATACTTTGCAACACGGAGGTATTTCTCCTTAGTGAAGGTCGGTACTTTACCATATGGTCCTGGATATATCACCATGTCTGCTCCAGCGATTCTGATGAGTTTACCAGCTACTAAGATTGATGATATTCCGGAGTAAGGTGAAACGTACGACATTGCGACATAGTCGGGAGTGTGCGCAAGTATTGGCATGTTTACGCTTGGATCCTCGGCCAGGTTTTTGAAAGCCCCAAGCCCAACGGAGTAGGCGTTCACCATTAAAGCGTTTCCACCCAACTGTTTTACTTTCTCAGCAAGCTCGAAAAGCTTAGGCGGGTCACTCGTGATGTTTACAGTGTAGAGTTTTTTCTCACCTGTTTCCTGCTCAGCCCTTTCAAGCATTTCCATGAATTTTACAACCCTCTCCTCCACCTTGTTGAAACTCTGGTTTGCGAGTAGCTCGTCATCTTTTATAACGTCCACGCCTCCTACCCATGCTTCGTAAGCCAGCTTAGCACCGACATCCGCGGGATAGTATACGCATGGTTTAACCATGGCAACTATTAAAGGCCTATCGTGAACCCGCATAAGTGTCCTCAATCCTTCTATCCCGTATTTCGGACCCTTGAAAAGTTTAATGTATGCGGGAGGCATCCAAACATCAACTAGCTTTATCCTGCCGAAAGCCATTATGTTGCCGGTAACAGCGGAGAACATTGTGGATAAGTCATTCTCAAAATTAACCCATGGAAACGCGATTGAAACCAAGAATCTCCTATAACCTTCCTTCGGAGTCTCCGTTTCATAGTCGGGAATCTCGTATAATCCTACGACCTTCCCGCCTAGATTCTTCCTCATCTCCACAGTCTCTGCAGGTGTTCGTATCCAGGTTCCAGTGGTCTGCTCAGCTGCGAAAGCCCTTGCAATCATGTCAGGCGGAAAGCCCACGGGTGCTTCAATTATGTAGTGGGCTATAATGTACTTATCGATATCTATGGTTTCATACAGCACGTCTAGAATATCCTCGTAATCTATTCTCATGGGTTTCAAGAACATACACCGTTTGATTTTTTGTTCTACGATTTAAATAAAAATTTGTAATGTTAAAACTATATTAGACATGGGAAGGTTTAAGTATAATTGGGACCTAAATGTCGGTTCCAGCCATCATTCTCAGAAGATTATACGTTAAGAAAAGCTTGAAGAATAATGAAACAGGTTTTCAGTTTTCCCTTAAAAACGTCTTAGCAGATGCTAGTTTGTCTAAACCTCTTGAAATCACCATTGACGACAAACCGGTTCCCCTCGACAAAATAACGCTGGAGTCGGATTCTAAAACAATACTGAACAAAGATATTTCAGACACAAACCCTGTGGACTTCGCACTGAACACTCTTGTAACAATAAGGATTGAAGGAATCAGGCTCGAACCAGGCGAGCATAAAATCGTAATATCCGCGGTAAGCAAGGAGTATGGTCCAATCAAATTCGACATTAAAGACGTTGTGAGCTGACACGATCCAGGATGAACGCTACCTTCCAGTGGTGATCTAATGCTTAAATTCCCCAGCGGGTTTATCATCGGGTTTAGCGAGTCCGGTTTTCAATTCGAAATGGGATATCCAGGATTCGAAGACCCTAATACAGACTGGTGGATATGGGTTCACGACCAGGACAATATAATGTCTGGGTTAGTAAGCGGGCATTTACCCGAGAATGGCCCAGGATATTTGGCACTTTACAAGAAAGACCATGACATCGCAGAGAGACTAGGTGCAGACACTCTACGCATCGGGATTGAATGGAGCAGGGTTTTCCCTAGACCAACCAGGGAAATCCCCGTTAATATCGACAAGGACGAGGAGGGAGTTATAGTAAGCATCGATATTAGTGAAGCAGCTATCAACCAACTGAGAGAGAAGGCGGATAAGAACCAGGTTGAGAAATACAAGGGATTGCTTAAAGACTGGGTTTCAAGGGGGAAAAAGCTTATCATAAACCTCAACCACTTCACTCTCCCATCATGGATACATGAGCCAATACAAGTGAGAACCCGTGGAGTTGAGTCAGCGCCATCGGGGTGGCTTAGCGATGAGACAGTAGTGGAGTTCGCGAAATATGCTTATTATATCGTGAGCGAGCTGGAAGAGTATGCTGATGCGTGGAGCACTCTTAACGAACCCAACGCGGTTGCAACAGCGGGATACTTAAACACTAAATCAGGATTCCCGCCAGGAATCCCAAGCTTCGAATACACTATACGTGCTCTTAGAAACCAGGCAATAGCGCATGCAAGAGCGTATGACTTGATCAAACAAGTCACTAAGAAGCCTGTGGGCATCATCTACAACTTCATGTGGTTTGAACCCCTCAATCCCGTGAATAGTGAAGACGTGAAGGCTGCTTCCACTGCCTCATACATGTACAACTACGCTTTCACGGACACTTTGATTCATGGCGAAAGCCTTTTAGCAGCATCGGAGAGCTTGAGGAGAAAACTAGACTGGATAGGAGTAAACTACTACACTAGAATGGTGGTGGCCGGCGAGAAAAAAGGTCCGGGATGGAGGTATATTCCTGGGTATGGATTCATATGCACGCCTGGTGGGGTGAGCAAGGCGGATAGACCGTGTAGCGAGTTCGGATGGGAAATATATCCAGAAGGGTTGGAGAACATCCTTGTAGAGCTGTTCAACAAATACAGGATTCCTTTAATCGTAACTGAAAACGGGATAGCTGATTCCATGGATAAGCACCGCTCCTCCTACCTTATCACTCATCTCGCCAGCACATTGAAAGCAGTGGAAAAAGGCGTGGATGTGAGAGGATATCTGCACTGGTCACTAATAGATAATTATGAATGGGCCATGGGCTTCAACATGAGGTTTGGCCTGGTAAAGGTTGATTTCGACACTAAGAAAAGGTTTCTAAGACCTAGTGCCTTATTGTTTAGGGAAATTAGTTTACGTAGGGAAATCCCTGAAGAACTATTTTTTATGTGAAATCACCGTATGACCTAGAACGTTAAACTGTTTACCTCCGTATTAAGCCCATCTTCAAGGGTTTTAGCATTCGTGGGCAATCCTAGTGCTTTGTCAGTTAAGAATTATATATAATCTGCGTGAATAAGATATGTGTAGGCTGTTAGAAAATCATGTTTGACCATGGGGGTTTAAATGACGAGGAGACTGGTTCTCATATTCTTCATATTGATGCTCATGATGCTATACGCGGATCAGAATCTTGTTGCACCCATGGTAATAACTCTGAGAGAAGAGGGTATCATTATCGGTGGGGAGCAGGATTGGTATTACTATGCAGGATTACTTGCAACCGTCCCTGTCTTATCCGGCATTGCAACCACGTTTATATGGGGGTACTTAGCTGACAAGCTCAGTAGAAGAATCTTGTTCGCTGCAGCGGTTCTAACAGGCGAAATCCCATGCTTCCTAACAGCGTTTTCACAAAACTATTATCAAATGCTGTTACTGAGAGCGCTGACCGGGGTAGGGATTAATGGGGCGGCGCCGGTGGCTAGAGCATTAATAGCCGACCTCTACCCTCCCGAGGAGAGGGGTAAGGGATATGCTCTCTACAATTTCGGCTCAGGCTTCGGGGTTCTACTTGGCATGATGCTTGCAGCAATAGTGTTGACCACTGGCTTATCATGGAGAATACCTTTCATGCTTGCAGCAGCGCCAAATTTTGTTCTAGTACCCCTATTCCTACTCGTGATTAAGGAGGTAAAGATAGGGTACGCCGAGCCAGAGATTAAGAAACTCTATGACATGGGTATTGAATACAAGTTTAGGATTAACCTGAGAGAGTTTGCAACAGCCCTTGCAGCAACACCTACTCTCATTTTTATATATCTCCAAGGAGTACCCGGGACCTTCCCATGGGGAGCCATACCATACTGGGCTCCAACATTCTTCCAAAAAACCTGGGGACTCTCCGAAGCCACCGCTACGATGATAGTATTTGTTGCGGGGTTAGGCATGATGATAGGATACTTCATAGGGGGAATGCTTTCAGATATTCTGCAGAGGAAGGGTTTTGCGAAGGCCAGGTTGCTCATACCTTTCGTGGGCATTTTGATAGGAACTTTCACCATGATAATGTTGCTAACCTACCCATACCCGTATGGAGACGAGTCTTTACCGGCACTAATACCTGTTCTACTTATAAGTCTAATGGGAATGGTTTTCGTAACCTTCGCAGCACCGAACGTACCGGCAGTCCTAAGCGAGATCTCGCTACCGGAGCATCGTGGAACCATATTCGGAATATTCAATATAACAGATAATATAGGTTCAGCCTTCGGGCCGACAATGGCAAGCTTCTTCATGGTCATGTTCCTAGCATGGGGTTTCCAGGAGCCCTCGAACATGAAGCTAGGATTAATAACCATCAGCTTGTTCTGGGTGCCATGCGCTCTCCTATGGCTACCTGCGTTTAGAACGTATTTAAGAGATAAGGAGAAATTAAGGCGTCTGTTGAGGGAAAGGGAGAGGTCGCTGGAATCTGTTAAGAAGGAACAGTGAAGTGGTTTTGCGCGGTTAAGAATGCCTGAAAATATGTCCTTAAATCTGGTTGTTTTTTATGGTTCCAACTCTACTCTAACCCCTTCATCCACGCTAACAATCCACGCGCTCCTCACCAACCCACTCGTATGTTTCAATACTTTGATAGCTTGCTCTTCCGAGCCTACTAGTCCCAATAAGGATCCGCCTAAGCCAGCCCCAGAGATTTTCACCCCGTAAGACCCTGCTTCAAGAGCCTTGCTTCTTATCAATTCCAAACGTGGTAGACTGACATCGTACAAATCGCGTAGTAGAACGTGCTGATAGTTTACTAAGCCGCCTAAGAGTCTGAGAAAGCTGTTTGCCTCCGAACCGGTTTTACTTAAGCACTCATCACACTCTGACCGTAAAAACGCTTCCACTTCTTCCCTTGTATCAATACTTGATGAGTCTTCGAGGAGTCTTAAAGCCAGTATTGTTGAATAATGCATTTTAAACGTGAAAACTATTCTTCTCATGGAAACCTTATTAATCCGGTGGAGATAAGGCTCGATGCGTTGGTAGTCTAGCCTACCCCACTCCAAAGCGTAGATGTCCTCCTTAAGCATGTTTCTCAAATCTCCAGGTAGGTCATCGAGAAGCAGGAGCTCCCTGACTCCTTGCTTCAGCTCACTTATTCTCACAGGATGGATGCTACCTGTGGAATGCCTTATGCCTGAATCAAGCACTGTGAACAGTATGTCTTTTCTCACAAGAGTCTTAGTGGTGAAAGGAGGTTTGGTTTCAATCAAGGTTACTCCGCCCATGGCTGAACCATATTGATCCAGCCTCCCGCACGGAATACCCATAACATCGTGCTCACTCTGGTATGCTATCTCGGCAATATCCTTCCTCTCCAAGCCAAGCCTGAACAAAGCGTTAAGGCCTGCAACTAATGAGACTTGAAGTGCTGCACTGCTAGCTAAACCCGAACCTATAGGGATCTCACTGTAAATAGTGAGGTTGAAATCATCGATCAGGTATCCCTTCATCCGAAGAGCTTTCACAGCCGACCTGATATAATCGCCAAACCAGCCCTCCTCTACAAGTGTAGGATTATTAGCGCTGAACGTGTCTGCGCACTCAACCCCTTCATCACACAGATTGATCGAAACAGCCTTCGACCCGGTTTTCGAAGTCGAAAGAGCCACATAAGTTCTCTTATTTATAGCGACAGATACAACGGGCAATCCTTTATAGTCCTGGTGAGTGTTTAAAAAATCCAGCCTTCCAGGAGCTGAAGCAATAACTTTGGGCTTTTCACCGTAAAGGCCTTCATGTCTTCTAAATATGAAGTCAACGATTTCACGCACATTTTCCAAAGGTATCACCAATGACCTCCAGGATTTCATCACAGGCTTTGCGCAACTCTTTAACCCTTTCCTCCGGGACACCATCGTAGGTGAAGACCCAATACCCCCACTCTATACCTGCAGCGTACTTTAGCTTTTCAGGATCCCTGTAGGGCTGGTAAAACTCTATGTGGAAGTGGTAATGGTAGTCTCCTTTTGAAGGGTGATTATGCATTACCATAATGTAGGGAGCATCCTTCTTGAGCAATCTTGAATACGTAGCGGTTGCAACTCGAATAGCATCGGCTAATAGTTTTAAATCCTCTTCGGAAAGCTCGCTTATTGCTTTAACATGCTTCTTAGGATATACATGTAGCTCGTAAGGCCACATAGCATAGTAGGGCAGGATTATCATGAACCCTTCGTTCTCGTAAACCGTCCTCTCCCTAACCGCTTGCTCATGGCTTACAACATCGCAGATCAAGCACCTTCCATGCTTTCCATAATATTCCTTGAAAGACTCTAATTCGCTTGCTACTCGAGGAGGTATGAAAGGGAGAGCGTAAACTTGAGAATGAGGATGCGAGAGCGAAACACCTATCTCCCTTCCTTTATTACGAAATAAGGCTACGTATTCAATATATTCGAGACGTGAAAGCTTTTCAAACTCCTCCTTGAACACTTTCATCACCTTCGAAACATGCGAAAGCGTCAAGGTGTGAAAATCCCCCTCATGCATCGGTGTCTCAACTATGACTTCTGAGACGCCCCTAGCTTCCCTGGAGACATATAGGGGAGATCCATATTGAGCTGGACTTCCCGGATGGGGTACGAGAGCAGGGTATTTGTTCGGCAAGACCACAACATCCCATGAAGCCAAATCCTTGAGCTCGGGAGCGCCTGGGCAAAACGGGCATGAGACTCTTTCCTTATCAGTAAGCCTCCACGGCCTAACGGCACGATGAGCCGCGACAATAATCCACTGCCGTATTAGAGGATTCCACCTAAGCTCGTGCAAACCGTTAACCCCAGAGAGGATATGCGGGTGAATAGTATTAAATTTTAAAAACTATGCTTTGGTGAAAGCATAGCCGTATTCTTCGCTTACCTCTATTAAAGCCTCCTCTAAAATGTTTAAGGCTTCATCTAACTCTTCTTTTTTAATGACTAATGGCGGCCTGACCTTTATTACGTTCCTCATGGTTACTTCATCGCCAATAATATCTGGCATGTCAAGAGCGTAGAGTGCTCCCTTCTCAAACGCCTTCTTAACAACTTCTTCAGCCTCTTCTAAGGCAGGTTCCCTGGTAGTCCTGTTCTTAACCAGGTCTATCCCGAGATATAGTCCATAACCTCTCACATCACCGATAAGATCAAACCTCTCCTTCATATCAAGCAACCTCTTCAAAGCATAATCGCCCATAATCCTCGCTCTTTCAACAAGGTTTAACTTTTCAATAACAAGAAGATTTACAAGTGCCGCTGCATATGGGACCGGGTTACCACCGAATGTTGTATGCTCCTCAGGATAGCTTAAACCCTTGATTCCCTCCTTAGCAAGAGTTGCTCCCACAGGGAACCCGCCGCCCAGACCTTTAGTCAACGTCATCATGTCCGGTTTAACATTGTGAATATGTGCAACGCTCCAAGCTCCCACTCTTCCATTAGCTGTCTGCGCCTCGTCGAAGATAATGTAGAATCCGTATTTCCCGCCTAGTTCGATAATTCCCTTGAGAAATTCAGGCGGGGCTGGTACAACCCCTCCAGGCCCTTGAACTGGCTCTATAAGTAGGGCTCCGATAGAATTAACTCCTTTAGTAGCATACTTTATCGTTTTCTCAACAAAGCTTAAACACGGGTCTGCAGCACACTCAGGGTATTTCATCTTGAAGGGACACCTGTAGCAGTAGGGGTAGGGATATCTGACAAATTTTTCCTCCCCGAACAGCTTGTACCGGATTAAACCTGGAAGCGGGTGGGAAGCTGTTGTGAGCGCGAGGCTGTTTCCGTGATAGCTCCTCCAAGCTACGAGAAATGTATCTGCCCCTGGCTTGTTAATCATTGCCAGCTTCAATGCTACCTCTATGCTCCAGCCCCCGCCCTGCGTGTTCAACGCAACCCTTTCAAAACCATATATCTCCTTGAGTTTCAGCAAAAGTTTCAACCTTGGAATAGTTGGAAAACCATATCTTACATGGTTTAACACGCTGGCTTGAAAAGCTGCTGCATAAACCACATCAGGGTGAGAGTAGCCTACGTTAAGAGTCCAGGCTTGAGAAGTCATGTCAATTATCCTTCTCCCTTTCAAATCATAAACGATTGACCCGCCCGGCTCACCCTTGACAAGGACTGTTTCCTCGAGAGATGTTAAATTAACCTTCTTAGCCTCCTTGACTGTGATCTCGTCGATGGTTGTGAGAAGCTCTCTAATTTCTTCTTCAGATAGAACTGAGGGTTTAAGCTCCAACCAACCACCATTCAGAATTGTCTTCTGTAAGATAATTAAACATTTATAATGATAATTACTTTAGCTCAACCATCATCAAACAAGCAATAACCTTCTTCAAGAAAACGTTGAGCCATTCTTGAGGATGGAGGCTTGAAAGCTACTCGTCCCGCCTCCGTATTCACATCCTGACCATTACTGAGAAGTTTGAGTAGCTTGAAAATTGACAAGTACCCGACAAGCCTGCCTTTATCGAATATTAGGGCGCACTCAGCCTTCTTTTTAGACATTTGGCGTAGTAATTCTCTAATACTTTCGGAGGAATCAATTCGCACGGGACTCCTAGGTTTAACAAGCCTCTTCACTATTACTACTACTCTCCTCCCTACCCTATCCGAATCCACTATCACACCGTCTACGAAATATTTCCCGAGGCAAACCACTACTCTATTGCCTTTTCTAATGAATGGTTTAAGCGTAAAGTTCCTTATCTCGAGAGTTAGGTTTTTATCGGTTAAGCAAGCCGTTATTGTCGAGGATACTTTGAAAGAGCTTCCATCACTGGTTAACAACATCACGCTCAAACGGTCCCTCCTAGTAATGGTGCTGATGGCCTTACCTGTTGGAAGATAGCCTCCGAAGGGCCCTCTCTTAGACTCTACAAAACCCAGAATCCTCATCACTGATAAAGCGTTCCTAACGCTTCCAGGATGCACCCCTAATGTTTCCGCGATCTCCTCACTTTTAACAGCCCTGCCATAATCCTCGCTTAAGGAGATTAAACATTCAAGTATCTTTTGTTGAAACCTTGTCAAAAAACCCATCTCAACCACTAATTGATATTTAACAATTGAAACGTAAAAGCTTTTTACGATTATAAGGAATATTACTTCATGGTGTTCTCTTGCACGAGGATTTGAAAAAGAAAATAGTTGAGGTAATGAAGTATTTGGATGATAAAGGTCTTAACCACGGGAGATCGGGAAATGTCAGCGTCAGGATAGGAGCAGATCGTTTACTAATAACTCCTAGCGGGGTAGTTAAATCCGAAATGACCCCTGAGGACATTCTCCTAGTTTCAATGGATGGTGAAGTATTAGAAGGGGCTCGAGCTCCAACAGTGGAAATGCCAATGCATCTTGCAATATACCGTGAGTACCCCTACATAGGGGCTATCATACATGCCCACGGCCTGTACACGAGCGTGCTGGCAGTAGCAAGGGAGCCGCTACCCCCTGTTATAGAGGAAATGATCATGTACACTGGTGGAGAGGTCAGGGTCGCTGAATACGCTCCATTCGGAAGCGAAGAGCTTGCTGAAAACGTAGTGAAAGCGTTGAAAGAGAGAAGCGCGGCCATACTTGCTAACCACGGGGTAGTAGCTTGCGGGAGAAAACTAGAGGAGGCGGTCGAGGTTTTAACCGTGGTGGAGAGGGTTGCCCAGATCTACGTTCTAGCTAGGATTCTAGGAAAGGTGACAACTCTACCCGAGGAAATAGTGAAATTCCAGCAGGCATTATTCCAGAGGAGAATGGGTATTACAAAGTGATGCGCGCAATTGATAGGCCCGTTTTAAACTGAGCATGCAGTATTCAACTGTTTGAAAAATCTTTTGTTCGCCTTATACACGTTTATCATGAGCTTAAGCTTTTCATTGAACACTCTGATTAACGGTTCCCTAGGTTTAAACACTTTCTCGGGTTTAGCGATCTTCTTAACATATTCAAACTCTCCAAGACCCAGTGCTTTAACCCCTATTACAGCAGCTCCAATAGCCGAGGCTTCTCTCAAAGTACTCATCCTCCACACCTCTGCACCCGTGGCGTCAGCTATTAATTGGCATAGAGAATCCCATAAGGCCCCGCCTCCCACTGCATTTAAGACTCGAATCCTCTCGCCGAGCAGCTTCTCGAAATATATTTGAGCCCACTTAATGTTCAATGCAACACCCTCCATTATTGCCTCTAGTATTTGAAACCTTGAATCGCTCAAGCTTACATTGTATAGCACTCCTCTTACATAGGGGTCGTCTATCGGTACTCTTTCTCCAAACATCCATGGGAGGAATAGGATTTTGTTTGAAGCAGGGTCAACAGACCCGATGTTTCTATCTACTTCATCAAACACTTGTTTATCCGCTTTCCCATAGAGAAGAGTCACGATGTAGTCTAGGACTGAGCAACCACACTCCTGCTCAGCGATCAATAAATGCTTACCCGGGATCGCGCTGATTATCGTACCTATAGCGTGGAATATGTCGAGCCTTCTCCTCGGTAAGTGTGAAGCGAGCCAATCACTTGTCCCCAAGTATAAATGCGTCTCAAGATCGCCTATGCCTCCTGAACCTATGGCTGTGGCTGCAACATCCCCAGATCCAATAACTACTTTTACACTTTCAGATAACCCGAGCTCCCCGGCAACGTCAGGCTTCAATCCCCCCACTATCTCGGTTGGCGCTCTAATAGGAGGGAGTTTCTCCGACGATATTTTTAAATCCTTCAAAATCGTTACGCTCCAGTCCAGTTTACCTCTCCTCACATCTGCAAGCCAGGTCACATTAGCCTCGTCAGCGTTAATTGATGGCTTCCCGGTTAATTTCAAAGCAACGAACCCGTTATAGTTAAGAAACTTCCAAGTCTTCTCGTAAAGTTCGGGCATGTTCTTTCTAAACCAAACTATTTTAGAAATAGGGTCTTTCCCGGTTCTGCTCGGAGCCCCACCAGTTATCCTCAAGTATTTTATAAGCTTCAATAGATTGTAACCGCTTATTTTGAAAACGCCTGTGAAAAGCTCCCATGGTTCCCCAGCACCTCGCGTATCAAGCCATGTTAGAAAATTATGTAATGCTTCACCGTCTCTTGAAACAGGAACAACTCCCAGCATTTGCGCATCAATGCTTATCCCTTTCACTTCATCTCGGTTAATCTCCGCTTCCTCAAGCAAATTTTTAATGGATGAAACAATAGATTCCCAGATCTCATCAGGCGACTGCTCGGCCCAACCATTCCTGGGATATAACACTCTCAACGACTCTGTATGCCTCCCGATTACTAATGCTTTCTCAACATCTAATAGTATTGATTTTACAGAGCTTGTCCCAACATCAAGGGCTATTAAAAAAGGCATTTAAATCCTCTCATTAATAGTTTCGTAGATCTAAGATATAAGAATTTGTCATGAAAATTGCGAAAACTGGTAAAGAATTACATCGTTAAGTGATCTTTATCTTTATAGGGATGTTGTACTTTTCCTCCAGCTTTCTTAGCCGTTTCACCCTTCTATTATAGTTTTTCAACATAGACCTGCTAATGGCAACCACGATCATGTTGTCTTCGACCGAGACTTCAGCGTCAGGCAATATTTTCCTCACATTCTCTATGATGCTGTCGAGCAGGCTTGGCTTTCCTCTGAGTTTTTTAACTGGAACCACCACTGTTTGCTCGCCGAAAGTGTATATTTCATACTCTAGTTCACCCGTCAAGAAGTCCCTTACCTCGATCACGGGCCTAGAGAGCTCGGCTTCCTTAAGCCCTGTTGGAAGCTTAACCGTCATCCTCACATCGTACACCTTGTCTACTATGCCCTTTCTAATGAAAATCACCGTGTCAATGATAGACGGGATCATGCCCAGCTCTACCCTGCCTATGAACCGCTGGATCGCATCAATAGGACTGGTTGCGTGTACAACGCCGATCATGCCGATACCTGCTAGTCTTAAATCAGCGAAAAGCTTGAAATCCTCATCATACCTCATTTCGTCGAAAACCGTATAGTCGGGTCTGGAGAGCAGGAGAATATCGTGTAACTCCCCAAGATCCGCGTAGTTTTTACTATACTGTGTTATATTCGGGGGAAGGATCATGTCCCTGGGTGATTCAATAGTTTTCACAACCTTACCCTGCCTCATATAGTATTCTGCGAGGGCTTGAGCGAAAGTCGTCTTACCCATTCCAGGGGCTCCAGCAATCAGTATCCCCTCAGCCCTTTCTCCAAGCCTCTTCACAAGCTCCTCCGGCAGATTATATTCTTCAAGCCGGAGCTTCCTAACTGGTTTCACGGCAGTTATCTCCCATCCATCGCTGAGCGGGGGTCTCGTGATAACTATTCTGTACTCTCCTAGCTGAATAATCGTCGAACCAACCCTGTCTATTTCAATGAAAGCGTCACTCCTCCTTCTAGACTCCTCGATGATTTCATTAGCCATTCTCTCAATATCCTCCTTCCCTAACGGCTTATCCGACAGCACAGAGTAAGCCCACTCGCCCGGCCTCCCCTTCTTAGCCAACGGCTCAACGCCTTCTTTAAGGTGAACACTCATGGTGTCCTCGTCGAAAAACTTCTCGAACTCAAGCCTTGTTTTTTCCTTAGGAGCCACGTATAGCGTTTCCAACCCATAGGCTTGGGCAATTCTGTACTGGACTGGGTCGCCGGTTACAAGAATTGCGCCCAGGGTTCTCGCATGCTCTCTTATGTTGTAGTTAATATCAGCTATAACCTCCTCTTCCTTGAGCCCCATCCTAGGTTTATCCCCTATAAGCTCAATAGTTATCAAACCTTTCTCGTGAAGCATCCTGAGTCTCCGAATCTCCTCTAAACCAGTCATGCCAACCGCTCTTCCCTGGGCTGACAGCTGTTCGAAAACAGTGATCAAGCCCTTGTGAATTAGAACCCTGCCTGAGATCCTCCCTTCCTCGATCATTTTCGCCAAAATGCCCTGGACAATGCCTGAGTAATCAGGGATGTAAATTTTTTCCTCGCTAATTTTAAACGCCACCCTAAACACCGTGATTTCCATGAAATGTTAAGGTTTTGCGATGCTTTTTAAGTTATCTAATTCATAATGAAACCCAACGGTGATTAAACATGACGATAATAAAGAACGGATTTCTAGTTATCGCAATAATCATAACCGCATTCTTACTCATTAATTCCTTCAATATGCAGGAAACATTATCGGCGCCTTCAACCCCACTCATGAATCAAAGGGTTAAACCGATACCCTTAAATCTTCCGTGGTACCCGATAATGGTGTTTGGCGACAATAGGCCTACAAACACTTACGCAAACTACCCTCCGGAAGTGTTCTATACGGTTGTTAACGAGATGGATGCTGCCAACCTTATCGCGACAATAGGATTAGGCGACCACGTAGGCTACGGTTACGAATCACAGTATGCCGTATTTTATGATATAATGAATTCGACGCGTCTCGAAAACATTTGGCTACTCATGGGGAACCATGAAGTAGTATACCCGCAGGGATGGACATACTGGAGACAGTACATTGGCCCAGAGTACTATATTACAGACAGTATTCCGGGATGGAGGCTCGCACTGCTGAACACTGAAAGCTCCCTCGAATCCTGGAATAACCAGTTAAACCAGGCTGTCGCTGAACTCAACGGGAGAGTGCTGATATTATTCATGCATCGACCCGTATACCCCAATGTCAACCACAATCTACAATCAGACAAAAACGCTTCAATACATGAATGGGCTAATACTTACGGATGGCCTCCCCTGGTCGTCCAGGCTCACTGGCATGGCTGGGCATACTACAGGTTTAACAACACAGACTGGGTCATAGCAGGAAGCACTGGAGCACCCTTGTACAAAATCTCTGACTGCCAGTCGGAGGCTACTTGCGTTTCCGCATACCATTACATGTGGCTCATCCTCTATCCTAACCAAACATATTCCTTTAAACCAGTCTTGGCTACAAACGGGACTTTCAGCGTGAGAGTCCTTAACGAAACTGCCTATATTGCAACCAATAACAAGCTGGATGTCTATGGCAACCCTGTGGAAATCCCTGTTAGAGTCAAGTATACTATAGGCGGTACTGACGTTTACATCGTGGCAATGATACCGGCAAACACTACTATAGTATTCAACATAAACCCTGCTGAAAACTACTTAGTCCAAACCAATGCTACAGAGTTCTACGTCTACTTCACAAAAGAGGATGATTACAACGCCACCATCATTTTACCAGAAAACGAATTATCCTTGGCCAGCTACAATGTAACGGGAGAAATAGAACTCTATGAATCGGTCACGCTTACCTCTCCAACCCCGACTACGACGACCACAACAACTACAAAACCCTCGACAACGACGACCACAACTACCACGTCTACGACTACTACAACAACTACTTCGACTACAACAACCCAGACCACGGAGCCAGCCACAACTACGCCACCGACAACCACAACTACCACGGTTACCTCTACTGAGACCACTACTAACGCTACGTTTACCACGACGTCCTTGACAATTACAACGGAGACAATTATCTCTACTCCAACTCCTCAGGCCACAACCGCAGCTACCTTAACAACCCAGCCTAGTGTGGGCGGAGATATGATCCAAATTGCTATCGTGATGGGAATAGTCCTTGCAGGAGTAGGGGTAGGATTATTCACAATCTTGAAAAAGCGTTAAACCACTTTTTTACGAGCCTTCTCAAGGAACATGTCAACATATTCCCTAACGCTCGGGCCCTCAATGATTTTCAACTTAAACTCAACCTTGACAACGGGCTTCTCGATCTTTATCAATCTTGTTATATCTGATGGTGTGCCAAGAACTACAGCTTCTACAGGGGCTTTGTTAACTGTTTCCTCAAGCTCTCTTAACTGTTCAGGCCTGTACCCCGTGCTCGGGAGAACAGGGCCTATGTGTGGGTATTCTTCAAAGATTTTTCTGAAGAAGTTGGTTGCGAAAGGCCTTGGATCAACAGGCTCCGCACCGTATTTCAAGGCGGCAACATACCCAGCAGCGTATCTTGCTCCGCCATGGGTTACTGTTGGAGAATCCTCTATCACCAATACCTTTCTTCCCGAGATTAACTCAGGCTTGTCAACAATGACCTCGCTTTCCGCAACACTGATCACAGCGTCTAGGTTCCTGGTCTTAATGTTTTCCTTTATCTTTAATATTGCCCCGGGTTTCGCCTGATCGGCCTTGTTAATAATGACAGCGTCAGCGATCCTGAGGTTTATCTCACCAGGGAATGCTGAAACTTCTATTCCAGGCCTCATAGCATCAGCTACTGTAACCATGAAGTCCGGCTTGTAAAACGGCCAGTCGTTATTGCCGCCGTCCCATAAGATTATATCGTTCTCCCTTTCCATTTCCCTTAATATTCTCCCATAGTCCACGCCGGCGTAAACAGGGAAGCCTATTCTCAAGTAGTGCTCATACTCTTCTCTCTCCTCTATTGTAGCCTCATACTTATCTAGGTCGCTGAAACTGTGGAATATTTGAACAGCTGATTTCTCAAGGTCGCCATACGGCATTGGATGCCTTACAATACCGACTCTTAAGCCTCTTCTCCTCATCTCCAAGGCGAATTCTCTTGAAACCATGCTTTTGCCAGCCCCTGTCTTAACCCCTGTAACAGCTAGAACCGGCTTAACGCTTTCAAGCATGGTGTCCATAGGGCCGAGTATTTTGAAGGTTAGCCCAGCAGCCGCAACTCTTGAAACCACTTGCCCCAGCTCTTCATACGTTAGGTCGCTGTAGGAGAGAACTGCTTCCTCAACTCCATAGGTTTTCACAATATCTTCTAAATAATCCATGCTTAGAATAGGTATTCCGTCAGGGTAAAGACTGCCTGCCAAGCTAGGCGGGTACCTTCTCCCACTTATCCCCGGTATTTGCGTCTGGAGAAAAGCCACTACCCGGTAATCGGGATTGTTCCTGTAGAACATGTTGAAGTTGTGGAAGTCTCTTCCGCTAGCGCCCAATATTACCACTTTCCTCGGCATGACTTATCACCGAATATTCATATGTAGGAGCCTTGTAAATATATATTTTTGGCATTAAGAATGCAAGGATTTAATTATGGAAAAAACTAGTATTCGAACTGTTTCAACTTATTCATGACGTTCTCGAGGCGTTTTAGCAGTATCTTTCTCTCAATGCTTGCGACCAGCCTTCTTGTCGATATCACTGCATCTGGGTTAACGCTCATGCTATCAATGCCGGCTTCAACGAGGAACTCGACTATTTCAGGGTAGACGCTTGGAGCTTGTCCGCAAATGCTGACGGTGGCGCCCTTGCTGTGAGCTTTCTCGATAATCATTCTTATTGCTTCTAATACGGCAGGATCTCTCTCGTCGAAGTATCCCATCTCGGCTAAGATGTTGCTGTCTCTGTCAGCGCCGAGCACTAGCTGGGTTAGGTCATTGCTTCCAATGCTGAACCCGTCCACATACTCGGCGAATTTATCAGCTAGTAATGCTATGCTTGGAACCTCGGCCATGGCCCATACTTTGAAGTCCTTGCTTCTCTTTAACCCTTCCTCCTCCATTATCGCTATAGCTCTCTCCAGCTCCCACGTTGTTCTCACGAATGGGAACATTACCCAGACATTTGTTAATCCGAACTCCTCTCTTACTTTCTTAATAGCCCTTACCTCTAGTCTGAACGCAGGCTCGTATTTCGGATGAATATATCTGCTGACTCCTCTCCAACCAATCATTGGGTTTCTCTCCTCAGGCTCGTACTTCTCTCCACCCTTTAGACCCTTGTATTCATTGGTCTTGAAGTCGCTGAACCTTACAACTATTGGTCTTGGATAGATAACTTGAGCTACCTTGGCAATGCCCTCGGCAAGCTTGTTGACAAACTCCTCAGGCTTCCCGATTTCTATCAAGTATAATGGATGGTACTGAACCCAGTCAGTTATTATGAACTCAATCCTCATTAATCCGATACCGTCGAATGGAAGATCCTTGTATTTCTCGATCGCGTCAGGCTCTCCAAGATTCATGTATATCTTCGTCGCAGTCACAGGATACAGCGGTAATAGCTGCTCGGGACTTATGCCCACTGCAGCGACGCCAACCGCTTGCGGAGCTGCCTCAGCCTTCGGCTTCACGAGTTCTTCAACAATTCCCTCGTAGATCACTCCTCTTCCACCGTCCACTGTTACATCAATACCGCTTGGCACTACCTGAGTAGCGTTTCCTGTGCCAACGATACATGGAATGCCGAGCTCCCTGCTAACGATGGCAGCGTGACTTGTCATTCCACCCTCGTCGGTAACTATTGCAGCAGCCTTTTTCATCAATGGAACCCAGTCTGGATCCGTCATCTTAGTAACGAGGACTTCTCCCTCCTTGAACTCCATTGCCTCCTTGCTCTTCGGGTCAAATATCACCTTAGCGGTGCCTGCGCCAACACCAGGACTAGCCGGCAACCCCCTGATCAGAATCTTCGCCTCGGCCATTTTCACAGTCTTCCCCTTAACCTCTACGCGCTTCTCTTCCTTAGCCTTCTTCAAGCTCCACACGGTTTCAGGTCTCGCCTGCACAATGAACACGTTGTGCGGGAAAGGAAGATCGCTATCCACCGCCCATTCAATATCCATGTGCTTACCATAGTGTTTTTGAATAACCTTGGCGAGCTCCGCAAGCTTCAACACTTCCTCCTTCGATAGAGAGGGCTTGTCGGGGTGAGCTATCTTCGCCAGTGGGGCGGTAGTTTCTCCTTCTTCTGAGACCCATTTACCCAGCTTCTCATCCCATCTTAAATGCACGTTCTTACCTTTTTCGGGATCGAATGTAATCATGAAGATCTTCTTGTTTATCTTCTCCTCCACAATGTTCATGGACTCCTTGTCAACAACCCATTCGTCAGGTGTTACTTTCCCACCTACGACTGATTCTCCAAGGCCCCAAGAACTTTCAATAACAGCTACCTTCTCGTCTCCTGTAACAGGGTGAAGTGTGAACATTACTCCAGCTGCGCGACTGTTAACCATTTTCTGCACTGTAACGCTCATCAGAGTTCTCTCGTGCGGTATGCCCTGGGCTACACGATAGAATGTTGCTCTAGCCGTGAATAAGCTGGCCCAGCATCTTTTAACACGGTAAACAACCTCGTCCTCGCCGTACACGTTTAAGTAGGTGTCCTGCTGTCCTGCGAAACTCGCCTCCGGCATGTCCTCAGCTGTCGCACTGCTTCTAACAGCGACTCTTACCGCTTCAACAGGCATGTTGAGCCTCTTAGCAAGCTCGCGGTGGAACTTTTTAATCTCGGACTCCACCTCGGGAGGCATTGGCTGGTTCATAATCATTTCTCTAATCGCGGCCGTAGTGTCCTCCAACGCCTTAGTGTTGTTAACATCAAGTTGTCTGAGCATTGAGTAAATCTTCTCTGCCAACCCTGTTTTGTCTAAGAAGTATTTGAAAGCGTAAGCCGTTACCGCGTACCCTGGTGGTACCGGAATGCCGGCAGCGAGCATTTCACCGAGGTTTGCGTTTTTCCCGCCTACCAGTGGAACATCTTCCTTTCTAACCTCATCTAACCACAGAACGAATCTGGTTGATTTATCACTCATGGAATACCATCTCCTATGTTTCAATTGAGAGAATACTGTTTAGGATTAATAAAAGTTTTGTACGTAGTAAACATATGCATCAATATTTTTGAAACACTTAAGAAGGATTGCTCTATCTCTTCCTTAGCCTTTCTCTTGTGGAAACATAGTAATACCATGCTTTCCTTTTCAACTTATCAATGCTTTCCGCATGCTGCTCTGCTAGTTTCTTTGAAGGCTCGATGAGTTTCCTAACATCTTTCCCTGCAAGCTCCTGGAGGCCTGTAACCAGCAGTGCCTCCTCCCTAATTCTTTTCTCAAGCTCTCGTCTGAACAAATTAATGTTCTGAGAGTAGAACTTAGTGGTGTAGACCCCTTTTACGAATTCTTCATGCTTAATGATTTCTCTCACCAGGGGAATATTGGTTAACAATCCATCTATGATAAATTCCTTCAACCCCCTCTCCAATCGGAGAAGAGCTGTTCTCCTATCAGGCCCCCATACAATTAGCTTGGCAATCATAGGGTCGAACTCCGCGGAGACCTTGGATCCGGTCTCAATGGATGAGTCAACCCTGACGCCTGGTCCCGAGGGCTCCCTGTAATACTTGACCACGCCTGTTGATGGCTCCTCTTGGAGAGGGTTTTCAGCGTAAATTCTAGCTTCAATAGCGTGCCCCCGCATTGAAATACTGGATTGCTTCAAATCTAGAACCTTGTACATCGTTATCTCTATCTGCTTCAAAACTATGTCTAAACCAGTAATCATCTCAGTCACAGGATGTTCAACCTGCAGTCTCGCATTAACCTCCATAAAATAGTGTTTCCTAGAACCCACGTCGAACAACATTTCAACGGTTCCAGCATTGCTGTATCTTATAGCGGTAGCAAGCTCCACCGCGTGCTGAGTTATCAAGTCTCTTTCAGCGCTGTTTAAAAACGGGCTTGGAGCTTCTTCAACGATTTTCTGGAAGCGTCTTTGAACACTGCATTCTCTTTCGAATAAGTGAACAATATTCTCTCCATCGCCCAGGATTTGAACCTCTATATGCTTCACATTCTCGATGAATGGTTCAACATAGATCCTAGGATCTTTAAAAGCCTTCTCGGCTTCTTTCGAAGCAATCTCAATGTTCTTTCCCACGTCGTCATTCTCCCTCAATAATCTAATCCCCTTCCCTCCCCCGCCGCCAACAGCCTTTATGAGTATTGGAAACCCGTGTTCTCTCGCGAATTCTAAAACGTCTTTTTCATCCTTCACAATCATCCATGGAAGAGTAGGTATTCCAAGCTTGCTTGCAACCTCTTTAGCCTTGAGCTTGTCGCCTGAAAGCTCCATCGCTGAGGGAGATGGCCCGATGAAGGCTATGTTCCTCCTCGCCACCTCCCTGGCGAACTCAGGGTTTTCGCTTAAGAAACCGTAGCCAGGGTGGACGGCGTCAGCCCCTAACTCCTGAGCTGCTTCAACAATTTCCTCAATGTCGAGATAGCTTGAAACCTCTCTATCCTCCTTTAAGTATTTTCTATGAAGAGACTGCTCATCCTCCTTAGTGTACACTCCTATTGGGACAAAACCGTTTTCCAAAGCAGTCCTAGCAATTCTAATAGCGATCTCTCCCCTGTTCGCTATAAATATTCTAAACGACATTTCCAGCACCTATTCTAAAGGTACGCAATCCTTATTGAATCCACCTTACCTAGTTCATTAAGATAAGAAAATGGATTCTTCTTTTTAATGTTTTTGATGAAAAGGAGCTCTTCAAGCGTGATAGGTTTCACCCTGTAAATAATTAACCCGGCAGTATAGGCTTCAATCCCGTGGGCAATGCCTCTTGAAGTGAACGATCCCACCATGGTTTCTAAATCAGTCAAGCTTGGGAAGGGGTGTTCCTCCGGATGTGTGTGCACGGTTAAAACAGTATTTACCCATGGAATTCTCACCTTCTCAACATCTCCCTCCAGCAGGAACCCTACTCCTTTCGGAGTAACGCCCATGAAGTATTCAAGCCTGTTTTCAATAGTCAAGGAGAGCTTGCTTCTAATTACCGGTCTCAACCCCTCCGCGTAAAGTTTAACTATGTCCATGTAAAGCTCTTTGAAACTTCTATTAACAGGTGAAATCCGGACGTTAAGTTCATAAATACTAGAATAATGGTTTACGGAATTGTCGACTTCGCCAGCACAGTTCACGGGATTTATCAGTAATGTTTCATTCAAGGGTTCGACATAAACGTTCTCGCACTCTGCATCCTCGATAAAATCTTCCACGAACAAGATTGAACGATATAGGAGGCCTATCCTTCTCGTGTACTTGTTGCTTATTTCCTCAATATACTTCAATACAAAAACCTCTTTGGAATAAAAATTTTACTTGAAAAATTCAACCAGTTTAACGTAGACCCTTAAAGCGTTATACAAGCTCTCTAAGGTAACGTACTCGTTAGCCTTGTGAGCCGTGTTTACTTCTCCGGGACCATATGCTACAGCCGGTATTCCCTTGGCCAAGTAGTATTTTAAGTCTAAACCTCCAACGCAAATTGTTCGAGATGGTTCAACGCCTAGGGTCTCCTTTACCGCTTGAGCCAGAGTATTGACATATGGATGATTCTCTTCAACGTAAACAGGGTTGGAGTGCTCGACAATCTCAACCTCGCTATCCACTCCTAATTCTTTGGAGGCTGATTCAATGAAACCTTTGATCTCCTCAATGACCTGATCAGCTCTCTCCTCAACAATCAACCTTCTATCAATGCTGAATCCTACTTGACCCGGGACAATGTTGATAGAGCCAGGGGCTTCCAGCTTTCCACCCAAGGTAATAGTCGGGGATGACGCCCGGGGATCCTCATATTTAAAGGAGCTTTTCTTAGCCTCCAGCACCGGCTTGTACTTTCTCACGATATAGTCTGCGAGAACAATCATTTTCTCGAAAGCGTTTTCACCAAGCCACGGGGTTGAACCGTGTGCTTGTTTCCCGCGAACCCTAATCATCGCCCAAACATTACCCCTATGTCCAATGTAGATGTTTCCAGGGCCTGAGGGCTCAGCTATCACTGCGAAATCAGGCCTGCTTCCAAGCTCGTTAACCAAGTAACCTGTGCCTGTCGCCCCTCCAATCTCCTCGTCCGGCACGACAGCTCCTTCAACTATGATATCCGGTTCTTTACTGATGGTGGCGAAATATATCATAGTTGCAAGGAAGGCTGCTATACCAGCCTTCATGTCCGTTGTTCCACGCCCATAAACCTTACCATCCGTGACCACGGGGTTGAACGGGTCTGCCAACCAGCCTCCTCCAGCCGCTACTACATCGTAGTGTCCATTGAACTGTAAAACCTTTTCACCGCTCCCTATGCGAGCGATCAGAATGTATCTAGGTTTTTCAGGGTTGAACTGCCTAGATAGTACTTTTTCACAATATTCTCTCGGTACTCGATGAATCGTTGTGTGGATCCCGTATTTCGATAATTCATCAGCATAGTAGTTAACTATCTCCTCGTACGAGTCTCCTAGGATGGTAGGGTATTTCACACTGTTAATCAATATTCTCTGAGAAATCTCAAATGCATGCTTTAGAGCAGTATCCATTTAAAACACCATAGCAATTTAAAGATGTAAGGTGTTTAAATAAAAAAACTAAATCTTCTCCAGCAAAATGATTTGGACAGGGCACGCGTTAGCCGCGTCCTGGGCGCAGGTAGCTAATTCCTCAGGGATAACTCCAACAGCTATGTTGCCGCCCTCCCTGTACTTCTCAACAATTTGAGATTTGTTATCGTCAGGATTCATCTCAAACACGTCTGGACATATTGACACGCACACCATGTCTGAGATACAGTTTTCACGAGGCTCTATCTTCACCCTGTATTGGACCATGTTTTCACCACAATTTAGAATGATTTCAAGGTAAAATAAAAACGTAACGTTGACAGAAGTATAGTTTTAAGTGATTTCAGCTATGCGGGACTTAATCACTGATCATCTTTATCCCAGGGTTCTTCATCACCGATTACTTAATTTATTTCTAACCAATACTTAATTCTTTCAAGGTGGGTGTTAATGAACAGGGATGTAGTGCTTATCGTGCTTGGAAGTATTGCAGGAGGCTTGCTCAAAATAATTGGAGGCTTGTTCTTCGGTAGCAACACCTTATTCGTTGATGCTTTAACAAGTTTCGCGAATCTCCTAGCGCTCTTCGTTGTGCTATACTTTAAGCGTGCAACCATGATGCCGGCAGACTCAGACCACCATTTCGGGCATGAACGATTCGAGTATGTAGGAGTGTTGGTGACAATGCTTGCGTATTCTTTCGCAGCAGGAGTGTCGGTAGCCAGGCTATCCTCCCTTAGAGATTACAGTGTAGGGATAGAGGCTTTCTACCTGGCTGTGGCATCAATCATAGCCTACCTGCCCCCTGTACTGCTTTCGAGAAAAATGTCTTCATCGCTACGAGTGTACGGTGAGTTCACCGCGAGCGAGTTCATTGAATCAAGTGTCGGGATTGTTGCAACCATCGGAGGTGCTCTCTACTCATACCTAATCGATTTCTCAGGAGCCTTGTTGCTCACCGGGTTCATATTTTACGAACTATTAAACAACGGTAAAGGTCTCGTGGAAATAATGGTTGACACAGCACCTCCTTTGAACATATATGAGGAGGTTGTGAAGGAAGCTGAAGACCTCGGGTTGAAGATAGAGGCTATTAGGCTTAGAAGGCTTTCTCACACAAAATTCCACGGTGACATCCTTGTTAAAGGAGGTAAGGATATGGTGGAGAAGGTTTCAAAACTTAAGAAAACCTTAAAAACACAGTACGGAGTAGACGTTTGCGTGGAAATGAAGGAATAGTTACTCCATAAAAAACTGGACGTAATACTGGTAAACACCCTTAGCTATCATTTCCACCGCAACTCCTGCGATAATGAGCGCCATGAACCTGCCTATGGCCCTAACTGTTGAGACTTTCAGGTAGGCGACCAGCTTGTCGCTAACCATGAGTATCGCAAAAGTCACCGTGCATGCAACAATGCCTGAAATGAACACCATCATAATGTTGAAGAATGATGGATCGCTTGAAGTGAGCAGGAGCACTGTTGTTATTGTACCGGGGCCTATAATGAGAGGAGTTGCGATAGGGACAACTGCTATATCGCCTGGGTTAACCTGCTTCGTCCTAGGCATTTCTCCAAGCATGTCCAGGGCTATTGTTAACAGTATGATACCTCCTCCCACTCTTAAGCCGGGTATTGAAACATCAAAAGCGTCGAGAAGGTACTTGCCTACTAAGGTAAACGTTACCAGGATGAACAGCCCTGCTAGATAAGCCTTCCTGACAATGCCCACTCTATCACGGTGAGACAATCCTTCCGTTAGCGAGATAAAGCTTGGTATTGCTGAGAAAGGATTCATTATAGCTAGTAGCTGGGTGAAGTATGATATGAATATTATCAAGGGATCAGGCATTTATCCCCTACCTCCCCAGTTCTCCAACATATATACCTGTCCCAGGCTTTCCAACAACCTCTCCCCTCTCAATAATCAACTCGCCGTGAACCATGACATGGTATGGGTGACCATAAAAGCTTAAACCCTCCCAAGGCGTCCAGTCAACCTTGTGATGATGTGTTTTCCAAGAGATAAGCCTCGGCTCCCTAGTGTTTAAGACGACGATGTCGGCGAGACTTCCGACCGAGATTTCACCGAGGAGAGGGTAAAGCCCTAGCAGCTTAGCCGGGTTTCTGGCGAAGACGCTGATGTAGGTTTGCAGGCTTATCTTGTTCTTCAAAACCCCATGTGTGAACAAGAAGGGCCCCATTATTTCTAAATTAGGGATTCCTCCCCAGGCAGACCAAACGTCTCTCTCTTTAAGACTCCTGGGGGAGGGTGCGTTATCACTTGCGTATACTTCCACAATACCTTTCTCAAGCGCGCTCCACAAAGCCTCACGATCAATACTCGTCTTGAGCGTGGGCGCCATTTTGAGAAATGTACCATGCACCTTACTATCCTCCCTTGTGAAAAACAAGTAGTGCGGGCAAGTCTCGGCCGTTATTTTAAGATTCCTGCTTTTCAGGAAAGCCAACGCTTCCACTCCTTCTTTACTCGATAAGTGTGCTATGTGAAGACGAGCCCCTGTCTCCAACGAGTAATACCCGAGCTTAAAGATTGCTGCCGCCTCAGCCCCGGGGCTCCTGCTTGAATGATAAGACAACACATCATTCATCACCCTGTACTTGCTCTCGAGCAATTCGAGAAGCCCCTCATCCTCAGCATGCGCTATTACCACTACATCTTTCTCTGCTGCCTTTTCAAAAATCCTGGCCAATCCTTTCTCAGATGCTTGGAAAGGCCTGCATGTAAAAATTTTGAACGTTTTAACACCGAGTCTCACCAATTCTTCAATAGCACCGTAGTTCTGCTCGTTGAGGAATCCACCGGTCAACCCGAAGTTAACGTAGGAATCCCTTCTCGCTGCCTGGATTTTCTCTAGGGCAACCTGGGGTTTATCAACAAATACTCTTAGAGGCATATCAATCAGGGTGGTGATCCCCCCGTAGGCGGCCGCAAGGCTACCTGAACGCCAATCCTCGTGCTCAGGGTTCTCCGGGTCGTAAACATGTGCGTGAACATCTATTCCTCCAGGCACAGCGGTTAATCCACTCCCCTCTACGACTTCATCCGCTTCAAAAGTCTTTTTAGAAATAGCTTTGATAACACCGTCCTCCACGAGAATGGAGCCCTCTACCAACTCGTTGCCGACAGGGATTTTAATATTTCTCAGAAGAATCGTTCGCATTTAAACAATCCCCCTTTCAGATTAAAATTAATGAGGAGTAGGATTTTAAAGAGTCTTGGAAACAAACATTCTCGTTATTGATAACAAGTACTCCTTAAGCTGCCTAGGCAACTTCTCATAAACCTGTGAGAGAAATCCAACAACTATCAACCTCGTAGCCTCCTCCTCGCTCAATCCCCTCGTCATCAGATAGAAAACCTCGTCGCTCTTTATCTTGCCAAGGCTTGCCTCATGAGTTAATTCAGAATCCATTGAAGCAGATTTCAACGAAGGCGTTGTTTCAAACACTGCGTCACCCAGTAGTAAACCAGTGCACTCAACATGCCCTTTTGTCTCCCCAGATAATGCTTCCAACACAATGTCGTGCTTCATGAATGATTGATCATGAGCAACGCTCCTCACGTTAACTATCGCAGAGGAACCGCTTCCTCTCAACCTCACACGAGTATTGTGGAGCACGCGGGATTTCCTATGCCCTATGGTTGAAGAATAGATCTCAACCCTTGATTTCTCGTAAGCGTCAACCTCGCTAGTCAGTGTTATCGAGTCTACAGGTGTAAGCTTAACATAATACTCCCTGAAAACTGATCCCCGCCCAACCTTAACACTAGTCTTCGCCCCTACTTTTACTTTAGACCTCCAGTTGTGAACCATTATACTGGTTACGTCACAATCCCTGCCGATATCTATCAGCGTCAGAGCCGAGTGCGCTCCCTCCTCGGGAATCGCCGCGCATCCCTTAGCTAAGGTAACCTGAGCACCATCCTCTATTTGAATAATATTCAAAATTTTCTGATAGAACCCAGGGGATTCCAATATGAAACAATAGTAAAGCGGGGCCTCCAGCTTTAACCCGGATGGAACACTGACAAAAAGCCCTGTTAACCCATGCTGCTCAAGCACGTCCTTCTTCAACCCATTCTTCTTCAAAATGACAGCGATCTTCTCCGCATATTCCTTGTTATTAAAAGCTGCCCTAACATCCTCGAATACAATACCCTTGCCTGAAAGAGTCTTAATATACGACCTCATGAATAGCTTTTCGTTTAACACAATACTGGATACTTCCGAAGGAAAAGGCAATCCCGTCTTAGCTATAACCTTATCCATGTTTTCCGTGTTAGGCAAACCGATCCTCCTTAAATAATATTTTAAAAACAGGTCAGGTTAATCTACGTATATCGCCGGCTTTAAAGGCTGGGCTTTCTCGCTCCGTGGAATCCCCCTCGCCCTTGCCTCATCTTCCCAGAGTATTTCGATTTTCAACCCGGTTTTCTTCTCGAGAAACTTCACAGAGTATTCCAATACCTCATACTCTTTTTTACTAGATGTCTTAAACACTTCTTCGCTTGGATTCTTGTTGAACATCTGAACTACTTCAACAATCTCCAGTTCCCGACCCCTTAAGTTATACTTGCTCTTCAACTCCTCAATGATGGTTTTGATTCCTTTTTTCTCACGATATAGCCTCAGCGCCTCCCTCTTCCACTCGGGAGCCACAATGAACACTGCCCTGGACGCGGGCTTCTTCAAAACTTCCAGGATCTTCCTAACATCCTCTACCAGTGAGAAGAGAGAGTCCACAAGTATCTCGGACTCCTCATCTTCCGGATACTTGTCACTTCTTGGCCATTCAGATGTGCTGAGGAATTCGCTACCTCCTAACAGTTCATTCAACTCCTCCGTTAAGTGAGGGATTACAGGGTTTAGCATTATCAACCAATCTTTTGACACGTATTTCACTGCTTTCAAATAATCCTCTCCAACAAGATCCCTGTATTGCTCGAGAAGGTTCATTACTTGGTAGAAGGTAGTCTGAACATAATCCCTTATTTCCAAAGCTTCCATTGATTTCTTCGCATCCGAGATTATCCTTCTGAACTTGCTTGCAAACCATCTCCCATAGTAGTCGCTGGGCAACTCTCCATTGACGTTTCTTGATTGCATCATGATGTTGGTGAACCTGTAGAGCCCGTCTAAAACCAGCTCTATCTCCTTCTCCCTCCAGTCCAAGACGCTCTCAAGGCTGGCGGCGCTCGCGATGTAGAATCTGAACAGGTCTGCTGAGTATATTTTCGCAATGTCTCTTAACGGTATCACATTCCCCTTACTCTTAGACATCTTGGCGCCTTCCCTTATCACGGTCTCGTTCAAAGAAATTATGCGCGGCCACTTGTCCTCAGGAAATATTGCGGTGTGGTGGAAGAGGTAGAAGGTTAAGTGATTGCTTATGTGGGGTATACCCGTATGCCTGTGATCAACCGGGTACCAATAGTTAAACTCGTTCCTCATCTCATCCACGACCTTAACAGGGATGCCTGTCTTCTCACTTACCTCCACGGCACTTCCCTCTCCAAGAAAGACATAGTTGAATAATTCAGGGGTCAACTTCTCAGGCGGGATGTTGTACTCTCTTATTTTGTGGACAATAGTGTAGAATGCCATGTAAATAGTGGAGTCGCTGAGACTTTCAATAATCCACTCTGGCTCCCATGGCAGTTTCGTGCCAAGCCCTCTCTTTCTTGCACAAGGTCTTTTTTCAACCCATTCCAGAACATCCTGGAAAGCTTTCTTATACTTGGACCTGTCTCTTATACACATCTGACGCTGCCGACGAGCGATCTAGTGTCGATCTCGG
>ERZ1669248.112-NODE-112-length-49417-cov-63.482355_pt1 | contig 49417 bp, 50 predicted proteins | sample MGYA00579296_ERZ1669248 | MGnify/ENA primary metagenome ERZ1669248 (study PRJEB41166, sample SAMN08046057) | hot springs metagenome | biome: hot spring; feature: neutral hot spring; material: thermophilic sediment; isolation source: thermophilic sediment from...
AACATCGCTTATGATCCATTCTCTATTATAGGTCAAGACACAGATCAGTATTTTATGCATCATGCACCAATTTTGGTATTTACACACAATATTTTAAAGATCTGAAACAGTGCTCTTTATGTAAGTAATTGTTTTTATAGACAATCTCTTGATTCTTTGGTACATTGAATTAGATCTCTGGATACAAGAGAACGAATCTATCATTCTTAAACATTATTGCGTTAACAGAGTATAGTCTCTCAATTAATTCTTTATTAATTATCTCTACGGGATCTCCTTTTGCTATTACAGATCCTTTGTTGAGTACATACACCTTATTACTCACGCTTAGAGCCTCGTTCGGGTCGTGAGTAGTGAATATTATAGTGAATCCATTTTTAGACAGGCTCCTAATAAGTCTCAGTATCTTCACCTTATTCCCAAGATCTAAGTGAGATGTTGGTTCATCTAGTAATATTATCTTTGGTTCTTGAGCGAGTGCTCTTGCGATTCTGGCTAGTTGTGCTTCACCTCCTGATAATTCATTTATTCTTCTATTAATAAGATCCTCTATACCTACTAGATGTATAGCCTCGAGACTCTTCTTAATATCTCTTTCGCTAACTTTAATAAGATTTATATATGGAGATCTCCCTATCAAGACGTATTCGAAGAGTGTGTAGGGTGTTGATATATTCTCGATCTGAGGCACATAAGATACTAGTCTAGAGTATTCTCTAGGATCATATTCTCTCAGGTTTTTATCAAATAGTTTTATGTGCCCAGAGAAGTTATCTAGGATCCTGGCTATTATCTTTAGTAGAGTTGTTTTACCACTTCCATTTGGGCCTAGCACCGAAACTATCTCGCCTTCACTTACACTCATATTAATCTTTTTCAGAGCATAATCTCGTGAGCCTTGATAAGAATAGTATAGATCTTTGATTTCTAACACTACTCTCTTACTCACTTCAGGATCCTCCTCCTGGATAATAGAAATATGAAGAGGGGCACCATTATAACGGAGATAATTATATTAAGTGGAAGCTCAGACTCAATAAGAGATCTAGCTATATCATCCGCAGAGATCATCAGTAAACCTCCTAAGAGAGCTGATGTTACCACCACGCCTCTATTCTCGCTACCAACCAAAGATCTCGCTATGTGAGGCGTGACTAAACCTATCCACCCAATTACTCCCGCTACACTTGTCACTGCTGAGACTCCGAGAACTGTGGCTACTATAATAATGAATCTATTTACACCTGGTTTAATTCCTAGAGCCTTAGCCAACTCATCTCCTAGAGACAAGATGTTCATTCTCCAACTCATTAAAAAGAGTACTATTAATGAGGTTATTATTAGTGGAGCATATATCTTAAATTCGATCCATTTAGTAGCTGAGAATGATCCAAGCAACCAGAAAATTATTTGTGGTAGTTTGTTGTATGGATCAGCTATATACTTTATGAAGCCAATCCCAGCACTAAATAATGCTGAGACCGCTATGCCGGCTAAAATTATTCTCAGGATCTCATCTCCGTATCTAAATAATCTACTTAATGATAATGTGACTATGAGAGAAACTAGCCCAAATAAAAAAGAGATTGACTCAATCAATAAGTAGTTATCAGAGATAATGAGAATACCTAAGGCAGCACCAAACGCGGCACCTTGCGAGACACCAATTATATCCGGTGAAGCTAAGGGGTTTCTAAATATAGCTTGCATAGCAGCTCCTGAGGCCGCGAGTAACACACCTGATAATAGGGCTAGAGACACTCTGGGGATCCTGATATTCAGAATAAGCATACTCCTACTATCCCCAGACAACCACGCGAATAGATCCACTCTGTATCTACCGATGAATATAAGTGAGACAAAGTAAGTAATGACGAGAATAATAGATAGGGAGATGATGATGTGCAAAAAATACCTGTTTCTTTTAATGATCTCAGAGTATTGTTCCTTAATAAGCTCATGGGTTGATTTCATCAACTAACTACTCCCTTCAGATCATATGTAGCAATTTTCTCCGCTATTGATAAATCAACGTCATATATTCTTGAGTAGTAATCAATTACGAATTGCCTAAGACTAAACTCCTTGAATAGATCTGGGTGCATTTTTGAGGCAGCGTACATGATGAACATAGGCCACTTGGGCCCAGGCATATCCCAGGCATATCCTAGCCCAGGAACTGGGTAAACTCTCTTGTTCTTAACTGCGTCAATATCTCTCCACATTGGATCATTTAATAATTTATTTACGACATCAGTTGGTGAGGGGTTTGAGGAGTATGTTGCAACGAATATAATTGAGGGGTTCCAGTTAATTATTTGCTCAATATTTACCTCAACCCATTGTCCACCGGGAATATTCTTTGAAACTGATTCTCCGCCTGCTAACTCAATCAATACGTTCTGTAAATAACCACTCGGTGGAACCTTAACAGATACTGTAGATCCCTTAACACTATAGTAGAGGAAGAGTGTCTTAGGTCTCTCAACACCTGATGCACTAATCTTACTATTTACGTAGGCAAGGATCTCTCTCATGAACTTAGCTATTTGCTCAGCTCGGTTCTCCTCACCCATTACCTTACCGATATTAATAAGATCTCTGAAGAAACCCTGTGGTGTCTCAGGATCCACGTACATAACTCTTAGACCAGCATTCTCGTAAACGTCTCCATCTTTCTTGAAGGCAGATTTCATAATTATTAGATCGGGTCTCATAGAAACTAGTGTCTCCACGGTAGGTGTTCCGCTAAACACAGCTTTCTTATCTAGATCAGGTTCAAGTAGTTGGAGAATAGGATCATCCTTAAACATCACGTCAAACGCCAGTACTCTCTTAGGAGCTGACTTAAATAGATACAATATATCAAGTAAGTATCTAGCTCCTTTACCACTAACCACTATTTTCTCAGGTAATTTATCAAAAATAAGTGTTCTATTCAAAGCATCTGTTACACCAACCTCTTTATTCTCCTTGTATATAGTCGTGTATGTTAGTGTGTAGTTAGAGAAGCTAGTTATCGTAGAGGTTTTATAAACCGTTGTTGCCTGGGTGACAGTAGTTATCTGGGTAACTGGGACGTTAGTAGATACATAACTGGTTACTGTGATAACTCCTTGCTCTCTCAGTGAACCAGCTTCTCTATAAACTATGTATCCTAATAGAGAAATAATTACGACTACTAAGAGAACTATGATAACCATATTTTTTCCAACTGCCTTATTAATTAGATCTCTCAAATTAACATCCTCCCATTTTTATGGTAAAAAGGTTTATTAATGTGATAAATGATTTATAGAATCAATGTAAATTATATTATTTACATGTTATTTACTAATGCCTCTATGATAGATAAAGCATTTACCACTTACTGAAAAATTATTTAATAAAAAATACTATGACATTATTTAGTGGTGATGAGCGACTCGGAACCGATTAGTGAGGAACCGTGTGAGGACTGATAATCTAATGGTTACGTACAATGAGAGAACGCAGTAGCGATATATTGTGCACCAGATGTAAGGTTAGATCGGCTTTCTACTATAAGAGAGCTTCTGGCGAATATTTATGTAGAAAATGTTTATTTAGAGGACTTGAGAGAGGGATTAGGAGAGGATTAAGCGATTACTCAAGTATGAGAAGAGAAGAACAAATAATTATTTTAGATACATTTATACCTTCCATATGGCTAATACCAGTTATTCACCTGCTCCATCGTGTTCTGAGAGAGTATAAGAACTACTCGATCTTTCTAGCTTATCCATGGACTCTTTCACTAGCAAAAGAGACCAGATGCGGCGAGAAAGAATTATCTAATGAGATGCTAGAGATCAGTATCTCTAGAATAAAAGAACTAATTAATATATGTTCAGCAACTTATCAGTATACAGAAGATCTAATTACATGTCTACTGAAAATGAATTTATTAATAGGTTTAGAGAACGCATTAGAGAGAAACATTAAGCATATAGCGATACTCTGCCCTAGGGATAAGTGTTTCTCTATTTCTCTAAAGAATATTCTTTTTCTTAATAAAGAGATTGTTTCAGAGATTTATCCAAAGAGATTATCTTTGGGGATAGAGATATTTAATCCATTATACAATATCTCAGAAGAAGATCTTTTGGCATATACTATTTCCACAGGTATTTACAGGAGATTTAATAATGCTTTAGAATCATTTATTAAAAATACTGGTTTGAAGGAGCTAGTTTACTTCTCTAGCACTCTATCGGATATTTACTTAATGATTAATGAAATAGTGTACTCTGGTAGTAGAGAAATTATTTTTTCATCAACTGAGAGTCTGCTAAAGATCTATTCGAAATTTAATAAGTGTATCTTATGCAATGCTCCTATTAATAAATCTGACCATGGCAGTATATGCAGATTCTGTAGAACCCTACTTCCTTTTTTTAAGAGCCTCGAGAAGTTTCTTAGATAAATTAAAGCATCCTTCTCCTCTCTCAATAAGATTCTTCTGGATAAGCTTCTCTAGTATTGGACCTGGATCATCTATTTTATAAAGTAGTCTTAGCTCTCTCACAGCAATTATTTCGCCTACCGATATATTTCTCAAAAAATATTCTAGAACATCTAATTCTGTCTTCGTTAAGTCGCTTGGTAATAGATCCTGAACCAGATCCACGAGATTCTTCTTAGTATAGAATAATCCCATAGAGTAAGTAAACCCATTAACAAAACTATGAGAGTATGTTAATAAAATTTGTTTGCCTTGATCATGTTTAATACTCTAATACTCTCTCTATAGAGGTCAATATCTTAGGACCTCTTTCCTCTATTACTACGAGATCCTCTATTCTCACACCAAAAACTCCTCTGAAATAGATCCCAGGCTCAATAGTTATTACCATATTCTTCTCCAAAACATCTCTCGAAGTAGATGATAAAGCAGGTTTCTCATGCACATCAATACCCACACCATGCCCTAGTGAATGTATGAAGAATTTTGCTAAACCCCTCTTACTAAAAACATCTCGTGCCACAGCATCTATCTCTGAGGCCTTTACACCGATCTCTATTTTCTCAAGTGCTCTATTAACAGCCTCCTCAACAGCGTCTACATAGTGTTTGTCTCTGAATGAATTTTTGTGTAGGAGCATTCTAGTCATATCGGAATTATATTCAGAAAATCTCGCCCCAATATCAACAAGAACTACATCGCCTAACTCAATTGTTTTTGAAGAAGGTTTTGTGTGTGGATACGCGGAGTTCTCATTAGACGCAACTATTAATGGAAAAGCCTCTTGATCTGCTCCAAAGATCTTCATATAGTAAGATATTCTGCCAGCAATAATCTTCTCCGAGTACCCTATGATCCCCTCGTCAATTACTTTCCTGAGAGCTTGAATAGATATATTCGTAGCCCTAGCTATGAGACTGATTTCTTCATCGGATTTAATTGCTCGTAAATTACTAACATCTTCTCTAACATCAATATATTTCTCCTGAGTAGCTTCTCTAAGCTCTTGAGGAACATTATCTAAGCCGCATATTATATTCTTCTCTAAGCAATCAATAAATTCTTTTTTTATAACATCTACATAGCCTCCTTCGAAGACCTTTATATCTTCTGGCAACTCGATCTTATATCTAAGATAAGCCAGTGTCTCGATATTAATGAAACCATCATATTTACTTAATGTCTCTTCTGCTCTCCAAAACTCTAGAGCTGGTGTGTAGTATCTTAGGGATTTATTATATGCATCTACTACTAGCACAGATCCGCTGATCCTTAGACCTATGGCCCAAGCCTGGTTTGATTCATTTAAGATAATTACTTTATTTAGTTTCTTCTCCTCAACATAAGAAAATAACTTCTTAGTGTTATTAATAAAGACCTTTGCTGTATCCATATATAAACACCAATAAGTTTAGGAAGCTTCACCAATATATATTTCAGAGTTGAAAATTAAGAAGCATTTTCCAAAAACTATTTTCTATTATACTTATCTCTACTCAGAGCCTCTGCCTGAGCTTTGTGTTAGTGAGACTTCATAGCTTTCTTTAAATGTTCTCATTATAATCATTGTATTAGTTGATTGAACTCCATCAATTCTACCTATTTCATCTAGTAGAGATGCTAAATCAACGTGATTACGCGCTATAGCCACAGCAACTAGAGTTGGTTCGCCTGTGACGTCATATATAGCAACTATTCTGTCTTTCTTTTTGAGTATCTCTACGATACTATCTATCTTCTTAGGATCAGTTTTCACGAATATTAGCGCCTTCACTCTATATCCTAATCTATCGTAGTCGATTACAGCAACAATCTTTTTTATCAGACCTGTCTCCTTAAGTTTCTTAACTCTGTTATATGCGGTTGATGCACTAATTCTAAGTTGCTTGCCTAGATCTGTGAATGTTACATCACTATTCTTCTGCAGGATCTCTAATATCATCAGATCTTTCTCATCAATTTCCTCATAATCAGCTAAGGATCTCTTTTTCATAGTAGTCATACTCTATAAGTTATAGAATTTAGATACCTAAAAATTTTCCTATTAAATCGAGAAATTATTTAAAATTTTTTATATTCTAGGAGCGAGGTAATAAACTACTCTGCCACCTGCTGATAACCCTAGATCAATCTTTAATGGAATACCAGATCCCATGTAGATATCAAGAGCAGATGATAACTTAATTATTTTGGATAGAGGAGCAAGATAAGAAGCATCATAATCTGAAGACACCTCACCCTCAACTGATGCATCTAGTAGTGAATTATTCTCCCTAGATAATCTAATAACTCTCTTCTGTGTATCAGAGTCCTTTAGCTCTAGAACATCCTGCGTTAATCTAAAGTTTATATAATTAGCTATTGCGGAGAGATCAGATATTGCGGATGCAAAGGGGTCTGGTAGAACTGACGCTTTTGCTGGGAACTCTATATCGATCTTGGGAATCTCTTCACGCGGTATCTCTAGATTCCTAAAAATAAAGGTTCTGTTAGGAATACCTTCAATAACGATCACAATATTCTCTTCATCTCCTTTCAAGGATACTTTATTAGTTCTCTTAACATCAGTCATAGCCATTGAGAGATTCTTTGTTGAGATCCCGAGACTAATATTCTTCTTAATACTGTACTCAAGAAAACTTTCATGCGGCATCTCTATTTCTATCAAGGCTACTTTGGCAGGATCAACAGCTGACACTTTTAGATCTCCTTCAGGTGATATATCTATTAAGATATCATCAACTAATGTACTTAACACGTCTATTAATGCTAAAAGCGTCTTCGTGTCGGAGAATGATAGTGAGGCTATATACTCACTTGACAAAATATCTACACCCGAGAAGAATATAAATATTAAAAATATATGTGAAATCCACAAGATCTCTTAATTTAATATTATATTATTTAGAGAAGATATTTATTTGGTGAGATTTTATGGAGACTATAAGAGTCACATGGCATGGACACGCTTGTGTATCAATATCGGGGTATGGAAAGATTCTTGTCATAGATCCTCATGATGGAGCCTCGATAGGTCTTAAGAGACCAGATATCAAGGCAGACTACGTTTTGGTTACACATGAGCACTTCGATCATAACGCTGTGAATATAGTTTCGAGAAGCGACACGAAGATCTTCAGAATGAAAGAAGGATCCTTCGAAGCACCACCATTCAAACTACTCGGTGTAAAGACTTTTCATGATAAAGAATCAGGTAAACGGAGAGGAATCAATATTGTCTACAAGATCACAACTCCTGGGAATATATCGATTCTTCATGCAGGTGATCTGGGCCATGTATTGACAGAAAATAACGTAAAAGAGATCGGTGATACAGACATAGCTATTCTACCTGTAGGAGGAACTTTCACCATAGATCATGTCGAGGCATTAGATACTTTCGAGAAATTAAAAGCTAAAGTGTTAATACCTATACACTACTGGGTTAAAGGTGTTAATCTACCGCTCTCTACAATAGATTCATTACTTAAAGAGGCTGATAAAAGAAAAATCAAATATGTAATAAGCGATAAAAATTATCTTGAGATCGAGGATAGCAAAGAAAAAACTTCCTTAGATAAGATGATAATAGTACTCAGATATTTATGATATGAGGCATGGTGACTAGGACTATAAAATATTTAAGCTTTTATTAACAAGATTCATAGGTGTTCTCATTGAGCGAAGAGAAAGCTTTAGTTGCGAGAAACCTGTCGAGTAGCTTAGTTAATTTAATAATGTGGATAGCATTATATATAATAATTGCAGCAATAATAAATAGTGTTCTTCCAGAAGTACTCAAACCAATCTTCAACTACAGAGGCTTAGTCCAGGAACCCTATGGAGCATATATAAACATAACATTAGCACTAATCTTCGGCTACTTCATAGTAAAATCCTTCGCAAATTTCATGTATTGGTCTATGAGAGTAAAATATCCACACCCGACAGCAGCGGCTGTTAGAAGCATTATGATGATCGTTGGAATAGGCGCTTTACTAGCCGCTATAGCAGGTGGAGTAGCAGGAGGGGCAGCAGGTGTTGCCCTAGGCGGCTTCTTAGGTATAGTAATAGGCTTCGCATCACAACAAGTACTTGGGCAAGCAGTAGCTGGTTTATTCTTACTAATAGCTAGACCATTTAAGATAGGAGACTACGTCATTATAGCAGGTGAACAAGGCACTGTTGAGGAGGTCTCAGCACTATTCACCCACGTGAGAAAAGACGATGGAACACTAGCTCTAGTACCTAGTGGCTCTATAGTCGGTTCCAAGATCTTTATTCTGAAGAAAGCTCCAGAGAAACAATAAACATCTTTATTTAAAGGGTATATAAGTAAATAGTAATACTTTTCTCCACTGATCAAATAATTCCTATATTACTCGTGTAATATATGCTTCTCATGAGACTTTTTATTCAGGTGCTTCATCTGGACGTCTTGGATAAGATATTTTCTCGAGCACTTTCCCCAAAGATATTTATTAATAGAGAGGTTCTTAGACCAGATTATGTACCTGAGAATCTTCCACATCGCGAGGAGCAAATAAAGAATTTTGCTTCAATAGTCTCAGTAGCTCTCCAAGGTGAGAGACCAAGCAACGTATTCATCTATGGCTTAACCGGTACTGGTAAAACAGCTGTTGTCAAGTATGTGTTGAGACGTCTCAATGAGAAGAGCCATGAATATAATAGACCTGTTGGATGGATCTATGTAAACTCCCGTATTGAGAATACTTCTTACAGAGTTCTATCAGCTATTGGAGAGAGCCTGGGTCTAAAACTTCCATTCACAGGATTATCAACTGCTGAGGTCTATAGAAGAGTTCGTGAAGCGCTGGATAGTAGTCAGAGGATCTATGTAATTGTTCTAGACGAAATTGATTTTCTGGCTAGAAATGAGAGTGACGAAATACTTTATAAATTAAGTAGGATCAACGAAGATCTCTCTAGATCCCGAGTAAGCATTGTTGGAATAACTAATAATATAAGATTTGTAGAGAATCTCGATGCTAGGGTAAGAAGTAGCTTAGGAGAAGAAGAGATCGTTTTTCCACCTTACAACGCTCTTCAACTAGAAGATATATTGAGAGATAGAGCTCAGAAAGCATTTAGAGAAGAGGCACTCTCAGAAGAAGCTATAAAGACTTGCGCAGCATTAGCTGCAAGAGAACATGGCGATGCTAGAAGAGCACTTGATCTTCTTAGGATCGCTGGTGAAATCGCTGAGAGAGAAGGTGCTGAGAAGGTGCTAGAGGATCATGTGTATAGAGCTTATAATGAGTTAGAGAAGGAGCGGGTTATTCAATTAGTTTCTACGTTACCATTTCACAGTAGATTGATCTTGTACACAATTATGCTTGAGGAGGATAATAAGATGCTAACTACGGGGGAACTTTATCTATCGTATAGAGAAATAGCGGAGAAACTAGGTGTCTCCCCCGTGACTCAGAGAAGAGTTAGCGATATAATTTCTGAGCTGGAAGTTCTGGGACTGATCTCGGCGAGAATATTTAATAGAGGTAGATACGGCAAAACGAGAGTATTGAGAACAGCTGTTTCTAAGCAATTGTTGAAAGAGATCTTCAGCAAAGATCCTTTGATAAATGAATTAGCTGAGAACGAGGTTCACAATAGCTCTCAATAGAGTTATATTTTTCCTTCGATACGATCCCTGATCTCTTTATCAAACATCGCTTTATTTAACTTATTAATAATTTCGGTAGCAATATCTTCCCTGATAACTTCCCTGGGCTCGATCGGGCCTGGTGAACCGAATCCGTATCTAGGGATCACGTGAACATGGAAGTGAAATATCACTTGTCCAGCTGAGGATCCTTTATTGGTCATGATCCTGAAACCAGAAGCATTTAAGTACTTCATTGTAGCCATGCCAAAGGCTCGAGCTAAAAGAAATATTTTCGATACTAGCTTCGGTGGAGTATCAACTACATCAGCAAAATGTTTCTTAGGTGCTATGAGTAAGTGCCCATAGCTCATAGGATACTTGTCTAGGAATACTATCGAGTCATTATCCTCATAGATTATGTAAGCGGGTTCCTTCCTCAACACTATTCTACAGAAGATACATTCACTCAATGAAACCACCTTATGAATAATCTAGTGATGTCTATTAAGGATTTTAAGAAGATCCTCTCAGAGTGAGCTTAGCACGATCATCTGTCACGGGCTGCCCACTTCATCATCTAATAATAATTCTTATGGAAGAACTAATATTAATAATACGAGTAGTGTATAGCTTATAACAAATATTATTTCTCTTGTTCCCACATTAGATGAATCGAAACTTATAAGTGACTCACTTAGAGAAATTATGTGGCAGATAACTACGATAACAAGAAACAATGCTTGCAGATACGTGTATAAGGATCCATTAATTACTTTCTCGATGAGATAAGTATATAGAGGAAGGAATATAATTAATGAATAAACTATTGAGAATGGTTTCTCATGGACTTTTCCACCATAAAAAGTTTTTATCAGTGGATATAGTATTGAGAGGATTATTGGGTAAATCAGTACCCATAGATCTGTAATCAATCTATTTCCAAGAGAAATTAGACAGAGAGAAAATATATATGAAACTACAAAAATATTTCCCGAGGAGAGAACGCTTGGAGAGAGAATTATTCGAGATAATCTCTGTGGACGCGCTTCAGGTACTCGATTCTAGGGGAGACCCAACTATAGAGGTGGTGGTTAATACAAGGGGAGGCTCCGGTAGAGCGATTGCCCCAGCAGGAGCATCTAGAGGAACGCATGAAGCATTTGAATTAAGAGACAATGATCCAAGGATATTTCGTGGCAAGTCTGTTTATAGAGCTGTTGAAAATGTAAAGAGACTTATTGAACCTGTTTTAAGAGGCTTAGACTCACGTGAACAGAGACACATAGATAATACCTTGATCAAACTTGACGGCACACCTAATAAATCAAGACTCGGTGGCAACACAACCACAGCGACAAGCCTAGCTGTTTTAAAAGCTGCTGCAGATACCTATAGAATGCCTCTCTTTAGATACATAGGTGGTTTAAGAGCTAGAACACTACCTATACCTATGATGAATATTATTAATGGAGGCGCACACGCAGGAAATAACTTATCTTTTCAAGAATTCATGATCGTACCAGTGAAATTTGGTAAATTCTCTGATGCTTTAAGAGCTGGTGTAGAGATCTATAAGACTCTAAAAGATATTCTTAAGAGTAGATATGGTGCACAAGCAATTAATATAGGTGATGAGGGAGGATACGCTCCACCACTATCGAGAGTAGAGGATGCTCTCAAAATACTTGCTGAAGCAATAAATAGATCAGGTTATTCATTTGCCGAAGAAGTCTATATATCAATTGATGCAGCTGCCTCACAATTCTATGTGAAGGAGAGAGATAAATACCTCGTTGATGGAAGAGAGATCTCGCCAGAAGAATTATTAGATCTCTACTTAAGACTAGCTGATGAATACAAGCTATTGTCTATAGAAGATCCTTTCTATGAAGAGGATTTCGAGAATTTCTCTAAACTAACTAACTCATTAAAGAAAACAAGAGTTGTTGGAGATGATCATTTAACAACAAATATTGAGAGACTCAAAAGAAGCATCGAGAAGAAATCTGTGAGTAGTGTTTTGGTAAAAATAAATCAGATCGGGACATTCAGCGAGACCCAAGACTTCGTGAAATTATCTAAAGAACACGGTTTATTTGTTATTATAAGTCATAGAAGTGGTGATACAGAAGATAATGCTATTGCTCATCTAGCTGTGGGTCTCGACAGCGAATTTATTAAAACCGGGGCGCCTGCTAGATCTGAGAGAACTTCTAAATATAATGAATTACTAAGAATAGAGCATTATTTAGAAGATGATAACATCTTCGCTGGATCTCTACTAAAAATATAATAATGAAGATCTTTTTTATCACGGCATTAATATCGCTATTACAATAAGTGATAAACCAAGTACTAGCATGGCTAATGCGAATTCGTGAGGTCTTAGTTTAAGAGATATTTTAAGAAACTTATATATTCCATAACCTATGTATATCATAATGATTACTGTTATTAGAATTATACCTGCTAAAGCAATGGATCCCTTAACACCACCTAGTGCTCCAATCACGCCTTCAATATATGACTTAACCACTTCAACAGCTTGGTTACTAGCACTCGTCTCAATCACCCGTTTTCAAAGGCTCTAATTATTTAAGCTTAAAAATATTTAGTATACATGATCACTTGGATGATGAAGGTTAAAAGCGATGAGAGATGATTAGAGGAGCCCTCTGACTAACTCCACTGATTCGCTACCACGTGGTGTTTTTAAGCATTTTTAGATAAAGCATTTCCTCCGAGGCGGTAGCATGGTTGTGTTAGAAGAAATTGAGAAATTCATGGGATCTAAAGTAACAGATCCTTATGGAAGAGTGCTTGGCGTATTAACATCAGCTTACTCAGATGTTGACGGGAATATATCTGGTATAGAGATAGTGAGCGAGGACTACGCAATTGAGTATATTAGCTCCGAGAGAATAGTTGTGTCTCACGACGGAATAGTTATTCTACCAGAGTGGAGAGTAGAGGCTGTAAAGGTAGAGGCTCAGCTAGATAGAGCTAGGAAGAGAGCGAGAGCTATAGAGGATCTCTACATAAACAAGGAGATAAGCTCACAAGCTTATGAGGAAATGAAGAAGCAGATAGACGCAACATTATCGAGATTAAGAGAAAAAGCTAAGCAGGCGAGATCTCTTCTGAGAAAGAGACTCGGTGAAATAGATGATGAGATCCTTCATGTAGATAAAGCAACTAATCACTTAAAACTTTTGTATTCATCAGGAGAGATTAGTGAACAGAGATTTAAGGCATCAATAGATGTCTTAAGAAGCTCTAGAAATAGATTAATTGATGAGAAAAAAGATCTAGAGAAGCACCTCGAGTTAATAGAGAAATTAGAAGTTGAGATAACAGCACCTATCAAAACACCACAGATAACACCACAAACACAACAACAAACACAGTCTACACCTCAGATACCACAAACACAACAACAAGGTCCTATTAATGTAATCATCACAACATAGCGATTTATTAAAAATAATCTCTCAGGGGAGTGTTAGAATTGGTGTTTAACTATGAGGGTGAGATAAAGAGAAGTGGCGAATTAAGCTTCCTAGGAGTATTTGGGAGTATAGCAAAATTTTTTAAGAGAGGATCATCAGCTATAAAGAGAACACTTGAGAATGTTATTGTAGAAATCGAGAGTTCTTTAATGTCTATAGATGAAGTAATGAGTAAATTAAAGAAGAGATATGATGATCTATATACTCTTGCTCTTAAAGCAGTTGCTGAGAAGAATATTGCTAGAGCAACAATCTATGTGAATGAACTTATCGAAATAAGAAGTATTTATAAGAGATTAACAATATCATATAACTTTCTAGAGCAACTAAAAATCAGGCTACAAACACTCAATGAATTAGATAAGTTAATGCCTACTCTACTATCAGCTAAGAATTCTATAGAGTATCTGAAGCCTCAGATAGCACCAATAGTACCAGGCGTAGCCTTATCTCTTGATAGAATCTCCTCAGAAATTAACTATATCCTCACCTCATCCTCTATACCTGCTCCTATTGAAGGCGCGGATCAATTTAGACCAGTTAATAAAGAGGCCGAGGAATTAATGAAGAAGATAGTTGCTGAGGCAGAGAGAATGGTGGAGTCTAAACTACCTAAACTTATTCCAGAACTCTCTAAATTAGTTAATAAACCACTTATTGAGCAAGAAGTATCTTTACCCTCAGACACATTTGCAGTCGCGGTTCAGAAACCACAAGCAGCTCCTATTCAAGCAGGTGGGCAACCGATCAATACTACAAATACTGTGGCAAATAGAAATGATGTCCAGCAGTACAGAAGATCTTCAAAGATCGAGGAAGTCGAGGACAGACTAATAGATTACATAGTTTCGAGAGGTGGTTTCTTAGATATAAATGACTTCTGTAGGATCTATGGTTATTCGAGAGATGAAGTGAAAGTTGCTTTAGATAATCTTGTAGTTAAAGGAAAGATCAATATTGTTAATAAATCTCGAGAAGTTTAGAACAATTACTAACTGGTGTCTTTATTGACAGGATATTCAACAACCGCTTTAGAGAGATTAGCTAAGGAATACGCTGATAAAGCAGTTATGATGGAGAGACGAGGTAATTATGAAGAGGCTGCCAGAAGCTACAGGAAAGCTGCTGAGATCCTCAAGAAAATTCTCTCTATGCATAGAGATATTCCGATGAGAGAGACATATGTAGAGTATATTAAAGAGTATGAAAAGAGGGCTGAGTTCATTGAAAAAAATCTTCAAGCTCTATCATCTTCTGAGATTAGAGGTATTTCACAAGAAGGAGGCAATGTAGACGATCTAGACGAGATTGTTAAGCCACCCCCTAAAATAAGTTTTGATGATATAGTAGATCTAGATGATGCAAAGAGAATAATCAGAAGATCTATTGTGTTCCCAGTTAAGAGACCAGATCTCTTCCCAAGCGATCTTGGCTGGATAAAAGGTGTACTTCTCTTCGGACCACCTGGAAACGGTAAAACAATGCTTGCAGGCGCAGTAGCTAGAGAGATAAATGCAGCATTTATTGAGGTGGATGCTAAAGATATAATGTCTAAGTGGTTGGGTGATGCTGAGAAGAATGTTAGTAAGATATTTGCTAAGGCGAGAAATATATGGAATAAAAGAGGTGTACCAGTTGTTATATTTATAGATGAAGTGGATTCCTTGATGGGTGTTCACACAGCTGAGGTGGGTGGCGAGGTTAGAGCGAGAAATCAATTTTTGAAAGAGATGGACGGTATACAAACAAAAGGATCTAATGAATTAATATTTGTTATTGGAGCAACTAATAAGCCTTGGCTACTAGACATAGCTTTCCTGAGAAGATTCCAGAAGAGAATCTATATACCTAATCCAAATCTTGAGGTGAGAAAAGCTCTTTTAAGACACTACACTAAATCAATAAAATTAGCTGATGACGTAGATCTAGACGAGATAGCTCGTGCAACAGATGGTTACTCAGCAAGTGATATTAGAGAACTGATTAGAGACGCCTACGAGGCTTCTCTGGAGGATCTTTTCGAGGGAAGAATTAATGAGCCTAGACCGGTTTCTATGATAGATTTCTTAAATTCTTTATCTAAGAGAAAACCTAGTGTTTCTCCTGAGACCCTCAAGATATATGAGGAGTGGAATAGTAAATTCGGTGCTAAATAACTACCTATTCTCTTTTTAATCTCTCCTAATTATCCTGTAATGAATCTCTACTATATCACCATCCTCAACAATATGTTGACCCCCTACTCTAGCCCCAGGATACTTAACCGAGGATCCCCAGATCCTGGCGAATTGAAATCCTCTGTGTATATCTTCGTGAAGCATCTTAGCTATCTCGAGAACCGTGGTTCCTCTCTTAATAACAAGTGGTTTCTTAGATACCTCACCATTAGGTGGCTTAGTGTATACTCTGATGAGATTAAGAATTTTTATAAGTGAAGATCCCAGCTCCTCTTCAAATCCACCAGTTAGACTAGATACACACAAAACAGGTATTTCCTCAGGGACACTATTCCTAAGCTCTGTGCAGGAAATATCTGTCTTGACAAGATCTTTTTTATTCCCAACTACTATAGCTGGTTTATACGTATATAATCCAAGTATCTGATCCTCTATATCATCTAATGTAAGTTCTCCATAGATCCTTATCTCAGCTCTGTAGATCCTGTATCCCTCAGCTATTTTTCTCACATCGTCTAGTGTCCCACCAATTATCCTCCCATAAGAGACTACTCTTAAACTACCTATATCCGGGGCCTTAATTATCTCTATTCTACCTCTCGGCTTAATGATCTTTATACCCTCATTATCTAATAGCCTCACTATCTCTCCGTACTGAGAAACAGGGTCATTTGATAGATCTGTGAGTATAATTAATGCGTCAGCATTACGAGCTAAACCAATAGATCTTCTATTAATTTTGGATTCAGGATCAGGAGTCAGCGAAGGAGTCTCTATTAACTGAAAATATATGTCTCTATGAATAAACATCCCAGATACAGGATACGTGGTTGAGTACGGAGTATCTGATACCTCAACCTTAACATTAGTTAATTTCTTAAGAAAAAGTGATTTCCCCGACTTAGTGAACCCCAGAATCACTACTTGAGCATCCCCCTCCTTAGAAACAAAGAACGATAATCCCCCACCTCTCATTGAGCTTTTTCTCCTACTCTCCTCAATCTCTTCCCGTAGCTCAGCCATTCTTCTCCTGATCCACCTGACAAGATTCTCAGTACCCTTATGCTTAGGAACAGCTGATAAGAACTCTTGAAGAGCCTGAAGCTTCTCCTCAGGTGTCCTTGCCTCTTGATACTTAGCGAATTTTGCCTTGGCCTCAGGCGGCAGATTAGTAACCATTGCCCATCATCCTCTAAGCCTAAACATATCTTCACAATAATTTATTTCCTTAAAATAGTTAAAGAAAAACCTCTTTATATACTAGTGATAAATCTTATACGGAGAGTATCTTAATGCCCAGATCAACGGATAAAGAAATTGATGAAGACCCTATTTATCCTAGACTAAAGGGAGTTTTGTCCGCATTCTCCTCTTTACTAACGATCTACTTATCAGGTCTAGCGCTACTAGTTCTCTACTTATTCACTCTATCTATTATTAGAGACTTAGTTATGAATTCTCTACAGGATCCTATCTACAGAAATATTGCTTTATTAATAATTGGTGGATTATTAACGATTCTTTGGTTGGTTACGTGGTATCTAGCAATCCTATCTATCAGAAGATTCTTGAGTAAGCCTAGGTAGTAGATGAATGATTGTTTACAGAGAGTGTCTCCTCACTTGATTTTCTCTATAATGAATTCATTCTCAGATAATTTCTCAACGATCCTTATTAAACCATATCTTGAGAATAGATCTAGAGACTCCTTCAACTCCTCTACTTGATCCTTTCCAGCTTTTATTAGTAGTTCCTCACCTGTCTTAAGTTTCTTCATATAACTTAATAGAGCCGCTACCACACCACCACATTCAACTGCTTCTTTTTCTAGGTCTAGGAATAGTCTCCTCTTCTCCGTAAGAAACACCTATATAATCATTATGTTGTAGAGATTTAATATTTAAGAGATCTATTGGCTTCTTAGTCTCTGGATCTCGCTCAAGAAACCACTTATTGTCATATTTATATTATATCTATTGACTATACAGTCTTTATCGATATTCTCTAGATACACTTTCACGAATTGATCAAATCCACTTAGTATATTAAGGATCTTCTCAGGGTCTTTCTCATTAATATTGATCAGAACCTCAAACCATCTCTCCATTTGCTCATAGTGTTTCTTGAGCAAATCATAATTCTTTCTGACTCCTTTATGAGTAAAAGCTAGTTTACTAGGCTCTAGAGAAATCATTTTCTTGAGAGACTCCATGTAGCTCTCGTATCTAAATGGTGGTGGAGTTGTTGGTAGAACTATATCCAGCTCAGGTAAGTAGATACCAGCTGAGTCCCCGGTGAATAATATTGATTCCTCTCTCCATAGAATAGATATGTGATGAGACGCGTGTCCTGGTGTATGAATTATCTTGAGTGTCACATCATCCACAACCACGTCTAGCCCATCTTTTGCTTCTAAGATCTCTATGTTGTACCCCTCCTCAGGTTTCCCATATAAATCTACTATGTCTCCCTGAACTTCTCTCGAGACTTCCCAGAGCTTAGAGGGATCTCTTATATGAGGAATACCTCTTGGGTGAGCCATTACAGCGGCTCCCGTTAATTTAGCTAATTTAGCAGATCCTCCCGCATGATCTAAGTGAACATGTGTAGGAATAATAAGTTCAAGAGATCTATCCATACCTAAGATCTTCAGAACTTCATATACTATATCAGCGGAGTTGTGTGGACCTGGCTCAATAATTACTCCTCTTCCAGCAGAGGTCTTTATGAGGAAAGTATTTATATAATCTCTACAAGGATCAACTCCTGTGTATATAATAAAGAAGTTATTGCTTAGTCTAGTATAGTATCTCTCGATGCTCTCCTCAGTGGACATGAATTCACCTGTAACTAATAAGTTTCGTCATAAATAATTTAATAGTGGAGAATGAGTGGAGTAGCTGAACTACCACTACACGAAGGGCATGTACCCAGATGGTTGCTGAGCTATATGGAGAGATTATCTAGAGCACTTCTCCTAGTTCTAAACGAGATCTATGGTCCTGATAAAACAATTGACTTATTCTCTGATCCTCTATGGTTCCAAGCCTTCAATAATATAATTGGTATGGATTGGGATAGTAGTGGTTCAACAACTGTTGTCACAGCAGTTATTAAGAAGGTTTCGTGGAGCGAGGACTTAGGTTTTCTAGTACTGGGTGGAAAAGGGGAGTACTCTAGGAGAACTATTGATGAGATCCCTCTAGCAGTAAATAGATTAGGTCTCGGTGAGGAGCAAAATGATCTTTTGACGAGAATAAGTCGCGTCTCAGCAAAAATAGACGGGGTATTGCTACAAGATGGATACTCATTATATCATCACTCATTATTCGTTTCCTCAGGGGGTAACTGGGTTGTTATCCAGCAAGGAATGAACACAAATAGTAGAATGGCTAGGAGATATCATCTCAGTAAATCTTCTCTTAATCTAGACGAGTTAATTAATCCTCATACTGGTGTAGCATCTAACAATATTCTGAGACCTATTAACTTGGTTGATGAAGGGTCTAGGGATACTATTAAAGTAATTGAGGATCTGTTGAAACAAAGATCATCAAAAATCCTTTCAGAGATCCGGGTAATTAATGCTAGATTAAAAGGTTTAGGTAGCTTAACAATGTTCTCAAAAACTCCTTTAGAGAATACAGTGTTAATCGAGAAAAGATATTCGGTGCCATTCTATAGACCTATTAATATCACCAGAGAATTTATAGAGACTATTAATAAGATTCAGTTAGAGGAGGCTGAGAAAATTGCTGAAGCTCTTAATATAAGAGGCTTCGGAGCTGAGATTGTGAGAGCACTAGCTCTCGTGGCAGATCTGATTTATAATGCTCCTCCGTCTAATAGAGATCCTGTGACACACCCTATTGATCCGTTTAAATATTCATATGCTCACGGTGGAAAAGACGGTGTTCCCTACAGGATCAGAAGAGAGATTCTTGAGAGAACTATTATGACACTCGAGGAGGCTGTTGAGAGAGCTAAATTAGGCGATAAGGAGAAACTAGATGTGCTTAAGAGATTGTCACGATACTCTAGATCACTTGTTGAGGACTAGATTACTTGATATTAAAATAAATTTTTCTAAGCTATATATTCGTGGTATTGGTGCTAATAATTGTGGTTAGAAGGAGATCTATTTTTTATATCAGCACACACAGTCTCTGAGAAGCTCAGAGATGATAAGCTAAGGCTATCTCTAGAAATCTTTGATGAGTTTAGAGACAAGTTGGAAAGAGCATATTTAATAATAAGTGTTGATTCTCCTCTTAATCTAGATTATAGAGTGTGTAGATGGAGGATCTCTCTGAACAAATTTAATATCTCGAGAATACTGAAGCCTTTTAAAGAAGTTATTTATGGAAGCAAGAAATTATCACTCCTCTTATATGACATAACACCTATAAAAAATATGCTTAGCAACACCAATGAACTCTACGTAGAGTATAAAGGAGATTATTCTTCAAATCTTGATTTTGTAGGTCTATTAACAACTTATACCGTTCTCGATAATGAAAGTAGACCAGGTATATATATGTTTGAGGATCCGCTTGTTCTAGAGAGCGGCAAAAAAACCTCTATAGAGATCCCGGGAGATCTAGGTAGAGAACATAGTATATATCTAGTATTGAAGCCGTTGACGACTAATACGGAGATAATCGTAGGAAATGATTCTAGGGTTCTGAGTAATGTTGAGGAATACACAGTTACACTACCTAATGGTGAGAATAAGCTCTCCCTTGAGGTGTTGAGAGGCGGTGTATATATTCCTATTATACTATCTAAGGAGAGAAGATTCAGAGAACCAAATTACTATATAAGAGAGATTAGTGCCTCAAGAGAGCAGGAGAAGATTTCTGTTCTTAAGATCCATATAGGTAATTCTGGTGATATAGATGTTTCAGAGATCCTAGTTGTCGTTATTCATAAGGGGAAAACGGTGGCGAGTAAGAGAGTGAGTGGAGTTTCAAGAGAAATTGAGTTAGATATTGATAGGAGATCTATCGATACCAATGATCCCAGAGTCTATGTTAGGGTTATATGGAGTTGGTTAGGTAATAGATATTTCTCATCTAAAGAAACGGTGATCTAGTTCTGATCAAGAGAAAAATAATTTCTTGGATAAAGATTATTAGAATAAATAATGTTCTATTATCTTTCCTAGGAGTATTAGTGGGATCTGCCGTTGTCTCCGGAACTGATCTAGGTAATCTACCCACGCTTGTGGTAAATACCTTATTTCTCTCTGTACCTGCTCTCGCGGTAGCCGCGGGTGGTTATATAGCTAATGATTATTTTGATCTTGAGATAGACAAGATCTCTAAACCTTGGAGACCTCTTGCTAGAGGAGATATTAATCCTGTCGCAGCCAGAAGAGTCTCTATATTCCTCTACGCATTCTCTGTAGCTTATTCATTGCTTCTAATAGGTTTTGTAACTTCTTTATTCGTTGTATTAAATGTGTTCGTTGTTGATCTATATGACTCGAGGTTCAAGAGAAGTGGTTTGATCGGGAACTTATTTGTTTCATTAGCTACAGCAAATTTATTTATTTACGGATCTCTGTCCTACGCTGAGAGAGTAATTGGTTTAGAGAATTTATCAACTATGGTGCTGGTACCCTACGTATTTGCTTTTTTACTCACTCTAGTCCGAGAAATAATTAAGGGTGTTGAGGATATTGAAGGCGATAGAAGGCTAGGTGTTAAGACACTAGCAACTACACTAGGCTATAGAAGAAGTGGATTAATCGTTGCATTCCTTAATCTCATTATTCTCTCACTACTGGCTATACCATTTCTTTATAGAAACTCATACATGTACCTAATATTTGCATTATTAACAGTAGCTCTCTCACTATACGCATCATGCATCATATTAACCTCAAGAAGCGAGGATGAAGCCATAAAAAGATCCGTGAGCGCGCGATCTGTGACTAAGCTATCGCTATTAACAGGGGTCCTAGCATTTCTTCTATGGGCTCTAAAGATCTAGGTGTCGAAACCATACATCTATATTAATCAAATTACTTTTAACTATAGATCACTTTAATATAGTAGTAGAGGCGCAGGCTCCAATTTTCCAGTCCTAGGATCAACTTTTAAACCTAACAACTCGAGCGTTACAGTACCAATTAACACCTAATCTAGTATATCACTCACAGCCCGTAAAACTCTATTAACACGTTATTACGAAGATTATAATAAAATAGATTTAATCTTTTAGATACTATAGATCATTGGTCCAGGAAATTCTTATGTCCTCGGATATACGACCGCGACATTTTAGGGTAGATATTGATTAGATCACGGCTCATGATTTGAATTTATTGAGTAATTGTTTCCAATTTAGTATTTTTGATCCTTGGGGCATTATTGGTCCTAGATAATTCGTGTAATTGATTGTCTTCTGTTAATAGTACGAGATCATAGTGAACCGCCGTAGCGTAGATCATTCTATCAAAATAATCTTGGATCCCATGCTTCGTGAGAAGTTCATCAGCTATTCTCTCTATCTCTGAATTTGTCAGAATCGTTTGTTTGATTTTCCTACTATTCTATAATGCTTCAAGACCCTTCCTATACCTCCCTAAATATATTTCACGATCTTTAATTTGTCTCCGGGATAAATTAATCACGATCCATTTAGCCTCTACTAACGAATAGGATTATATGAAAAAGAGTAGTGATCGAGAAGAAACAGAAAAATTTCTTCGAACTTATCCAGCGCAATACTAATACCTATTATCGGTAGAAGATATGTTGTATCAAGCAAAATCTCAACTATAGATCCCTATCTTAGTCATTCTAAGTGTTTATTAAGCGAGTGTTTATCAAATAGTATCAGTGTATCATGGCATGGAATAATGAAATATCATTATTAAGAGTCAATTTTATTTAGATTTTATGAATAATCCGCATATGCAAATAATTTCTGAACTAAGACTTAAATAAAGATCTAAAGATCCCACTTATGACTAATATATGTTAAAGAGATTTAGAAAGGTATATACTTATTTACATAGATCTGCGGGTAAAAAGATCTTGACGGGCCCGCCGGGATTTGAACCCGGGTCCTCCGGCTCCGGAGGCCGGCGCTCTATCCAAGCTGAGCTACGGGCCCTATAGATATATTTTTCTCGTTTTCATATATTGTTTGGTGTTTCTTTGATGAGTTATTTGGCTGAGGCTCTTGCTAAGGTTAAGAGTGTTAGTAGCTTGAGTGGTTCTGAGGCTATGGATCTTCTGGTTTTTAATTGGAATAGAGATGAGAAGTGGGATGTTTTTCTATATGATCTCTCGAGAGATATGATTAGCAAGGTGACTAGTTCTCCCGACTCTAGTTTATTTCCTCGTTTCTCTAATAGAGGTGATAAAATTGTTTTTTCTAGGGATCGTGATGGTGATGAGAATTACCAGATCTATGTATATGATCTGGTGAGTAAGACAGAGACTCAATTAACACATGATTACAAGTATTATCATATTAGACCTGTTTTTAGTCCTAGTGATGAGAAGATTGCTTTTCTATCTAATAGAGGTGGTAAACCAACACAGATCTTTGTTTGGAGAAAGGGAGAATTCATTGAGTTAACCAGATGGAGTGAGCCAATATTCGTTATTGATTGGTTAAGTGAGAAAGAAATAGTGTATGTGAAGGGTGTTTATAACAATGAGCTAAGGATCATAAATATAGAGGATTTATCGGATGAACTCTTACTGAAATTTGAGAAGTCCGAGATCGATCTAGGCGACGTGGATAGGGAGAAGAGAAGGATCTTATTTACATCAAATAAAGACGAGTGGTACGATATAGGAGAACTATATATTGACGAGAGAAGGTGGGAATGGATCTATAGGAGCAGTCACGAGAAATACGAGCCTCAATATTATAAGGACAAGATCCTCTTTATAGAACTAGTTGATGGAGTATATTATCTTAAGAGCTTCGATAGAGAAGATCCTAGGAAAACAGAGATCGTGGCAGAGGGAGTAGTAGAGTACGAGATCTTTGGCAGAAACATAGCTTATATATCTAGTCTATCAAATAAACCAAGTTCTTTAGTGGTGAATGGTAGAGAGGTCATTGATAACACACCTCCTGAATTAAGAAACAAGTTGGTGAGATCCGGCGTAAGCTACTACAGATCCTTTGATAATAGAGAGATCCAAGCAATAATCTATAAACCCGAAAAATGGAACAAGATCGCTGTGATAAATATTCACGGAGGACCGGACGCGAATGCGGCAGACATTTGGAATCCACTTTCCCAGTTACTGGCTCTTGAGAACTACATGGTTATTCTACCTAATTACCGTGGTAGCACGGGCTTTGGGAAGACGTTCCAGCATTTAAATGATAAAGATCTTGGGGGAGGAGATCTTAGAGACATAATCTACGCCGCAAAATACGCTAGGGAGCTAGGTGCGGAGAAAATAGTTGTTTTAGGAGCATCTTATGGAGGATATTTAACGGCTCTTGCATTAACAAAAGCACCTGATGAGTGGGATGCTGGTATAGCTATCGTAGGCTTCTATAACTGGTTTACAGAATATGAGAATGAAGCTGATTACTTAAAAGCTTATGACTCAATTAAGATGGATCCTGCCTTATTCAAAGATAGATCTCCTATATTCTTCGTTGAGAATATTAAGGTTCCGGTACTCTTTATTCATGGAGCAAATGATCCTAGGTGTCCTGTTGAGGAGGTTTACCAAATGGCTAATAAGCTTAGGGAGCTGGGGAGAATCTACGAGCTACTTATCTTCCCAGACGAGGGGCATAGTGTAAGGAAAGATAGTAATAGAGTAGCTATGTATAAAAAAATTATTGAGTTTCTAAACAAAACTGTTTCTAGAGGAAGTAAAAGCTTATGACAACACAAAAAGTGAGTTTAGGAGAATTCCTAGGATACCCATATATTGAATGTGATATTGAAACAGGAAAGATTTTCTTAGAGAAATTAAGTGAGAAATTAGGCTATTATTCAGAGGATTTGAGAGACACGATCAGAATACTTAATAACTACGAGGAGTTCTACTCGTATGCGATAAGAAAAGGAAAGGAATTTATTGTGCCTTCTAAGAGAGAGAGTGACTTTATAAGGGGAAGAGTAGTTATTGACAAAATTAAACCACTTGATCGAGACCGAGTCATGATTATTTTTGAGAGAAGAATTGATAAGGAATTACTCAGACAAATAGCTAGTGAAATATAGATCCGGTAGTGTAGAGTTTAGACTCTTGTAAATAATGTTTATATTTTCCTTCTCAAGTATATGTAATTAGCTAGGTTGTTTTGAAAATGAGTTCATCGGAAGAAGAAGTTGAGGAGATTGAAGAAGTTGAGGAGGAGCGCTTAGGAGAAAGTGAGATTGAGATTAGCGAAGAAGTTGAGGAGATCGGTTTCACACTTGATCAAATTAATTTAATGATTCAAGCAACAGAGATCTGGGATCAGTTATTAAGAGGATCTGCTTCAATTGAAGAGGCAAAGAAAATACTTGATCGAGGCAGAGGAGTAGCTTCTTCACAACAAGAAAAAGTTTTATCAGCTGAAAAAGAAGAGGCTAAGAGCGAGAAGAAGACTATTACCATTAAAAAGAAGAAGAGTAAAAGTAAGAAGTCAAAGTAACTATGCATCAATATTTGCATCCCAGGATTGTTACTTTTTTAAGAGAGAGACTAGGTTTCGAGAAGCTTACACTAGTTCAAGAAAAAGTCATCGACTACTTCGCTAAGACAATTGATGGTAGAGTAAGGAGACAGTATAGACATTTACTTGTTTCAGCACCTACAGGCAGTGGGAAAACCTTCGCGGTTCTTTTACCAATATTATCAGAGATCTTGGGAAATCAAGTATCTGACGAACCTGTGAAGATCCTTTATATAACCCCTCTAAGAGCTTTGAATAGAGATCTCCTGGATAGAATGAAAGAATTGTTTAATTACTTAGGTTTCGAAACCGCTGTTTGGCACGGAGATACCTCAGAGAGTGAACGAGAAAAAATCAAGAGTAAACCGCCTCTAATGATCATAACGACACCTGAGAGTCTACAATACATCTTAGTGTCGCCTGAGCTGAGAAAAAGTCTCAGAAATATTGTATATGTAATTGTGGACGAGATCCATGAATTAATCGATGACGAAAGAGGATGTGAATTAAGTGTTGGATTAGAGAGACTATGGAGACTAACTAATTCTCATATGAGAATTGGTTTATCAGGTACTATAAGAGATCTTGATTTAGTCGCTCGATTCTTATCTAGTAATAGACCATACGATATAGTAGACGTCTCATACGAGAAGATATACGACGTGGATGTGCTGGCTCCTGAGGTAGCGAGTATAGAAGACTCTGATCCTAGGATCGATAAATTATCTGAGTTAGCGGAGGTTCTTAAGAAGCCTATTCTTATATTCTCTAATACTCGTGATGAAGTTGAGTATTTAGGAGGCATTCTTAGAAAAAGAGGATTCAATATATATGTTCATCACGGATCTCTTTCAAAAACAGAGAGATTAGAGGCAGAAAAAACTTTACGAGGCGGAGAAGTAGATGGTGTAATAGCTACTTCTAGTCTTGAGCTAGGGATTGATATTGGCTATCTAGATAATGTGATACAGATATCTTCTCCTAGACAGGTTACGAAACTTATTCAAAGAATCGGTAGAAGCGGTCATCGAGAAGAAACTATATCAAGAGGCTACATAGTTACTTCTGATAATATATATGATGTTGCTGAGAGTATTGTTATTGCTAGAAGAGTTAGAGAGTTTAGATCAAATAAGAAACTACTTGAGAAACAGAGAATAAGATCAAATCCTCTAGATGTATTAATTCATCAGATAATAGGATTAGCCCTAGAGAATAATAATGAAGTTTCTAAACAAGAGATCTATGATTTGGTGAGAAAGAGTTATTGTTTCAATAACCTAGATCCAAGAGATCTGGAGGAAGCGCTCGAGTACATGAGAAATGCTCGATTAATCAGGGTAAGAAACGATAAAGTCAGTGCAACTACTAAAGGGAGCATATACTATTATACAACAACAATGATTGTTGACACAAAAAAGTATAGTGTTATAGATATAGTGTCGAGGAAGAAGCTTGGGACATTAGATGAGGAATTTGTATTGAAATCATTATCTAAAGACGACACGATTATTCTTAGTGGAAGAATTTGGAGGATAGAGAGAATCGAGGAAGGCTCAATCTATGTCTCTGAGTACTCAGGTGAGGAAGTTATTGTGCCTAAGTGGATCGGTCAACAAATACCTGTCGATAAAAACGTTGCTCGAGAGGTCTGTGGACTACTAAATATGGTGCATAAAGATCCTGAAAAGAGCCGTAAAATATGGAGAGATCCTGCCCTAGAATTAATACACAGAAAATTAATGAAATCTGAAATAGATCCTGAGATGCTTCCCGGCAGCAATAAGTTAATTGTCGAAAACTATGATAAGGATCTTATCGGCTCAGATGCTTATATGAGTATTCTACATATATGCTTAGGAACGAGAGGAAATAGATCATTAGCCTACTATATTCAAGAGGCCTTGTTGAGGGACTTAGGTGTAGAGTCGATCATATCTTCAACACCTTATAGTCTAGTCATTTTATTGAGACACTACATAGATCCTAAACAATTAATCGAGACCCTGGCTAAGAAAAGATCTTTAGAGGAGATAAAGAGTATCTTAATTAATTCATTGGAGAATTCAGACGAGATCAGGTGGTATATTGTCGCGGTAGCTAGAAAAATGGGTGCTATTAACAAAGAAGTTTCTCTAGATGAGGCAAAGAGGTTCTCTAGATTCTATAAAGGAACTATTATATGGCGAGAGGCTCTAGAGGAGGCTTTTTATGAATTACTCGATATAGATACTCTATACGAGTTTCTTGAGAAGCTTTGGCACGGTAAAATTACCGTTAAAATTTTCTTACCAAATAAACTATCTGTATTATCTAACGAAACACTGTTACTACTCTCAGGATTTAATAGAAGATTTCGTGAAGTAAGAGAATTATTAAGTGCAGATACAATGATTGATATCGTTAAGAAAAGACTTGATTATAAAGAGATTGAGTTAATATGTATAGTCTGTGGATACTCTTTCACCAAGTACATAAAAGATCTTGATGAGACCGTGAGATGCGAGAGATGCGGGTCTGTTCTAGTGGGATTAAATAAGTATCGAGATAATAGAGCTAGAGAACTGATCAAGAGAATTCTTGGAGACCCCAAGTACATTTCTAGGTTAAAGTCTGAGGATAAGGAGCTAATTGATTTCGTGAGAGGTTCAGCGAATCTAATCGCGTCTAATGGTAAAAAAGCAGTTTATGTATTGTCTGCAACTGGCGTAGGTTTAGAAACCGCTAAGAAAATACTGTGGTCTAGTAAAGATTATAAAGATCTCTTCCGAAACATTATTTATGCTGAGATAAAATATACTAGAACGAGGGATTACTGGGATAAGTAGTTCTTAGCCAGATCTAGGAGCTATCCAGTAAGTAACTCCTGCTCCACCTTCAAGAGGAATATATATTCTCATTGGTTTAGAGGGCCCGAAAGATATTGTTGCAATAGTCTTCTTAGGAACTCCTCTAACAACGGTCTTTAGAAGATCTATTGCGTATTTAGCAACCACAGACTCTGACTTACTTGTTATAGAGAGCACCCCTCTCCCCTCATCTAATTCAGCTAAGTATCTCATTAAATCACCCATAGATCTTATTCTCAATTTATTCTTCTGAATCGAGAACTCAGCCTCGTCAGATACGACAGCGACATCTTTAACAATACTAGATAATGCGTCAGTGGATATCTGTATCTCAGCTTCATGCTCAATCTCTAATTCACCCGGTGGCTCCTCACCTTCTTCTTTTATGTGTATAAGCTGTATTCTCTCTAATCCTGTCTTGAGATTAATTATTTTGAATCTAAGATCTCTATCACCCTCACTGTACTCAATAGATATTTTCTCGCGTTTACTTAATTTTTTGATAGCCAACTTCAGATCTTCTTTCTCTAGAAAGAGTCTTGCCTCGTTATCAAGATCGAATCTCTCGAAGACTAGACTAGGAATATTTAAGCTAACCATAATCATTTTATCAGGCGATATACCAACTACCTTAACTCCCTCGCTAGAAACCCTGAGAGGAATTGATTCTAGAGGAGGAAGAATTATACCAAAGATCTTTTTTATGAATGAACCATCTGAATGAGCTACAGTAAACATGCAAGACCCTAATATCTCTATATACAAAAAGAATTATTAAAGTAACGAGTCTTTTAACCACATACTATCTAAGTAGCTTTATTATGTGATAAACTCTCTCTGCAAGAGTATAGAATAGTAATGCAACAAGTATTAAAGAACCGATCAATAGAAATCCTCTATAGAAGTATGAGATCGCTACAATAACAACTAGTGCTATTACACGCTCACCTCTCTCCATTAAGCCTACTCCTTCTACAGCTACACCTAATCCCTCAGCTCTAGCTCTAGAATAACTAATCAATATACTCAAAACAATCAGTATTATAGCGATAACACTGTCCAAACCTAGGTATATTAGAGAGTATATATAGAAAACATCTGAGACTCTGTCTAGAAAGGAGTCTAAGAATGCACCTAATTTAGATACCTCACCTCTAATTCTAGCTATTTCACCATCTAAAGCGTCTAGACCCGCTGATAATAAGACAAAAACTATATAGCCTATATAATAAAGATATAATGTAGCGATTGGGGTAGCAGCCGCGACTAAAAATCCCGCTATGGTAATCATGTTAGGACCTACTTCTGCCTTTGCTAAGGTAGTGGCTATGGGTTTAATTACATTCTTCAGTTTCTCTCTGAATCTTGTTAAGATATCAATCACCTCATATTAGCAGAAACTCCTTTAGGGTTTCTCTTAGCACTGATCTGGCTTTTCTAAAAAGATCTTTTCCTATATACAGCGTCTCACCTCCGTCAATAACTATCTCCCCATCAACAATCATTGTCTCGATCTTTAACTCACGATCTATTATATGTCTCGACGCGATTTCCTCATTCATGAAAATACCTATAACAGGAGCCTCTGAGAAATCATATATTACAAAATCACTCAAATAACCTCTCTCTAAAGAACCTGCCGGAATATTAAAGAGTCTTGCAGCTTCTCTAGACAGCTTGTTTAGAATATCATAGTAACTATTACTCTGCTTCGTAAATAATGTGAGTAGGTCTTGAGGCTTATTAGGCCCTGTCCCATAAAACACTCCTTCTCTTATTCCCTCGAAAGAATTAGTGTATGTGATCCTTTGCTCAAATCTATTTCTGGAAGCACACGATCCTTCTAAATATTCTATAAAAACAACCCTTTTATTCACCTCCGCAGATAAATCTTCTTGACATAAATCTCCTCCAGCTAGAGCAGGCATCTCGTGCGGGATATGTGGAAGAGTCATCTCAAGAATCTCTTTTCTTCTAGTAAATATCGTGATCTTCAATAAACCATCTCTATAATTATGCCACTTCTTAGCCCTTATGAAGTAGTCAAGAATTCTCTCTCGATCCATATTATCCAGATCTATTGCCACAATTAACCTAGTATTTAATGTATCAACTATTTTTACACCGATCTCTACTTTAGGTAGCTTGGCTACTACAGTGGTAAATCCATTAACTACTCTCGACGCAATGCCTAGGACACTTAGGTAGTAGAGTTCTGTTTCTGATAATTTATTAACTATTTTCCTATCAAGATCATCGACATCTCCTACTCTAAAACCAACAAGATCTTTTATAATAGATAGATAAGGTATAGAGAATACGTCAATGAGCCCAGGAGCAATTAATTTATTTTCTCCTCTGATCACAAGCTCTGGTAAAACCTCTTCTTCAAATATCTCTTCTTCACTTACATCACTAATGAATCTATCTCTAACTAGAATATATCCTTTCTCAATATATTTCTTAGAGCCCTCACTTAGTGTCAGTATAGATGCTCCACTGATAAGAAGCTTTATGTTAATTCACCATCCACTTAAAAATCAGCTGTGTAGCAGTAATAAAGTATTCACAGGAGTGTTTAGATGATTTCTGAAACATATAATTGGATATATACTTATAAGCTGAGTGATATAATATATTTTTGAGTAATCTGGAGGATCATAAATGTCAAAATCACGTTCTTCTAAATCAGGGAAATTTCAGTCTAGACTAGAGTTCGATATTTTCAAACACGAGCTTGTGCCAAAACACGAGATCGTGCCTGTTGAAGAAGCAGTTAAAATCTTGAAGGAGCTGGGGGTTAAACCAGAAGAGCTTCCATGGATCAGAGCCAGTGACCCTGCTGTTAGAGCAATTGGTGGAAAACCAGGGGATATTATTAGAGTAATTAGGAAGAGTCCTACTGCAGGTGAGGTGATAGTCTATAGATATGTTATTGCGGGGTGATTAGGTGAAGAAAAGAGTTAAACAAGAGCAAGTGTATAAACCTTCTCCAGATGATAGATGGGTTCTGATAAAAACATTTATAGAGGAGAGAGGATTAGTTAGGCAACAAATTGATTCATATAATGACTTCGTCACAAATCGTATAAGAGAAATTATTTTAAGCGATGGAGTAATAACTACACAACTACCTAATTACTATATAAGAATCATTGATGTTCAGATTGGGAGACCTAGAGTAAGAGATGTCTCAGGAGCAGTCCTAGAGGCTGACATGCTTACACCTATGATGTGTAGACTTAGAAACATGACTTATGCTGCACCTATTTCAGTTACAATGGTTCAAGTAGAGGATGATATGAGAGGTCAACCTATCACTGTAGAGATCGGTGATATACCAGTTATGGTGAGAAGTGCCTTAGATCCTTTATCAAAAATAACTGATCCAAAGGAGTTAATAGCTTTAGGAGAGGATCCAAAGGATCCGGGCGGATACTTTATTATTAATGGCAGCGATAGAGTACTTGTAGCACAAGAGGACATGGCTCCCAATAGAGTTATTATAGATAAAGTTAAGGAGGGTATAAGCGCTACACACACAGCAAAACTAGTCTCTGCAACAAGTGGTATGAAAGTTCCATTGATACTAGATAGACATAAAGACGGTACACTTCATATATCAACTCCTTCAATACCTGGTAAAGTACCCTTTGCGATAGTGATGAGAGCACTCGGACTAGAGAGAGATCAGGATATTGTATACGCGGTCTCACTTGATCCTGAAATACAGAAGGAGTTAATACCATCACTTGTTCAGATCTCTGAGATAAAAACTGTTGAGGAAGCATTACTATTCATCGGGAACAGAATAGCTGCTGGACAACCAAAGGAGATTAGAATACATAGGGCTGAAGAGATCATAGATAAGTATCTTTTACCACACATAGGCACCACGAGAGATAAGAGATTAGAGAAAGCATTATTCCTAGGTCAAATGGCTAATAAATTACTCGAGGCTGTAGTGGGTAGAAGAGGTTTAGATGATAAAGATCATTATGCGAATAAAAGAATTAGATTAGCGGGAGACCTACTAGCAGTACAGTTTAGAGCCGCTTACAAGGCGTTTCTGAAGAATTTCAGAGAGCAAATAACCAAGGCTAAGATTAGGTATAAGAAAATAACTGATAAAAACATAATTTCGCTAGTTAGATCAGATATTATAACAGAGAGAATAAGACACGCCATGGCAACAGGGAACTGGGTTGGTGGAAGAACAGGTGTTAGTCAGATTCTAGATAGAACTAATTGGATCTCTATGCTTAGTCATTTAAGAAGAGTTATCTCACCGCTAAGCAGAAGTCAACCACACTTCGAGGCAAGAGATCTTCACGGAACGCAGTGGGGTAGATTATGTCCCTTCGAAACACCTGAGGGACCTAACTGTGGTTTGGTAAAGAATCTTGCTTTAATGAGCTATGTGTCAGTAGGGATCGACGAGAATGAAATACTAGATATTATACTTGATATTCGAGAAGAGGATATTAAATTAATTCCGCTCGTAGAGGTTTACTCAAGAGCTCGTAGAGGAGAGGACGTCTCAGATTATCTAGGCTACGCTAAGGTTTTTTTAAATGGTAGATTAATTGGTTTCGTTAAAGATGGAGAGAGATTTGTTTCATATCTCAGAGGTCTTAGAAGAAGTGGAAAAATACATTACGAGGTTAGTGTAGCTTATTTCAGAACCGATGTTTTGAATGAGATATATATAAACACTGATCGTGGAAGATTAATGAGACCTGTCTTAGTAGTCGAAGACGGTAAAGTTAAAATTACTAAGGAACTTATGGAGAAATTAGCTAAGAAAGAGATCAGGTTCACAGATCTTCTTAAGATGGGGGTGGTTGAGCTACTTGATCCAGAAGAGGAGGAGAATGCTTATATAGCTATGAATCCGGAGGATATTACACAGGAACACACACACATAGAGATCTTTCCACCAACGATCTTCGGTGTAGCCGCATCGACTATACCCTACGCAGAGCATAACCAAAGTCCTAGAAATACGTATCAGTCAGCCATGGTTAAGCAAGCCGTGGGTATATATATGGCTAACTTCCATCTAAGGATGGATTCTCGCGGACACGTACTTCACTACCCTGAGAAACCTCTTGTTCAAACAAAAGCTCTTGAGTTAATAGGCTACAATGACAGACCAGCAGGTCACAATATGGTTGTTGCCGTCATGAGTTACACAGGTTATAATATGGAGGATGCGGTTATAGTCAATAGATCAAGTGTTGAGAGAGGAATGGCTAGATCCACATTCTTCAGAACATATGTTACGGAAGAAAGAAGATACCCCGGCGGTGAGGAGGATAGAATAGAAATTCCAGACCCCAGCTCACATGGCTATAAAGGAAAACAATACTACAGATTACTTGAAGGCGATGCTATAGCACCAATTGAGTCCTCGGTTAGGGGCGGCGAGGTCTTAATCGGAAAAACCTCGCCTTCAAGATTTATGGAGGAGATGAAAGAATTCACAGCTATCTCAGCCAAGAGAAAAGATAGTTCGGTAAGCCTAAGATACGGTGAGAAAGGGATAGTAGATCAAGTTGTCATAACAACCACTGTTGAGGGGCACAAACTTATTAAGGTTAAGGTAAGAGACTACAGAGTACCTGAGATAGGAGACAAATTTGCCTCGAGACACGGGCAGAAGGGAGTTATCGGAATACTAATCTCACAAGCAGACATGCCGTATACCTATCAAGGAATAACACCTGATCTCATAATTAATCCACACGCCTTACCTTCGAGAATGACTGTGGGTCAATTAATTGAGAGTATCGCAGGTAAAGTAGCCGCATTAGGAGGAAGATTCGTTGATGGAACCCCATTTTACGGGGAGGATCCCGATAAACTTAAGAAAGAACTACTCCTATACGGATACCCGATTGATGGTACAGAGCCTATGTATGATGGCAGAACTGGTGAGTTGATGGGGAACCCAATATTCATAGGAATAGTTTATTACCAAAGACTCCACCACATGGTTGCTGACAAGATACATGCGAGAGCTAGAGGACAGGTACAGATACTTACGAGACAACCAACTGAGGGTAGAGCTAGAGAAGGTGGCTTGAGATTCGGTGAGATGGAGAGAGATGTTTTAATTGCTTACGGAGCTTCTTCACTGCTTAAGGAGAGGCTTATGGAGAGTAGTGATAGAACTGTTATTTGGGTATGTGAGCTCTGTGGACATATAGGGTGGTATGATAGAAATAAGAAGAGACCTATATGCCCAATTCATAAAGATCAGGCTAATCTATACCCGGTCGAGGTGTCCTACGCCTTTAAATTACTTCTACAAGAGTTAATGTCTATGATGATTATGCCTAGAATTATTGTTAAGAGAAAAGTAGATGTCTATAAAGAGAGGTGGGAACATGAGTAGCGAGTTCATGATTGAGAAAATTAGATTCGGCGTATTATCACCAGACGAGATCAGGAAAATGTCTGTAGTAAATGTACTTACTAAGGAGTTATTTGATGACGATGGTGTCCCTCTAAGAAATTCTATAATGGACCCTAGGTTAGGAGTTATTGAACCAGGCCAGAGATGCGAGATCTGTGGAAACACGATGAGAGAATGCCCAGGGCATTTCGGCAGATTAGAACTCGCGAGACCTGTTATACATGTTGGATTTGTTAGACAAATATACGAGCTCTTAAGAGCAACATGTAGAAACTGTGGTAGAGTAAAGATCCCGTCTGATTACGTAAAGAGATACGGTAGCGCCGAGAAAGCACTTGAGGAGATATATAGGATATATAGTAAGATGAAAGATAGATGGCCACTACTCGCTAAGAGATTAACAAATACCCTTAGAAGAGAGGCTATGAAAGAATCTCAGTGCCCATTCTGTGGAGCTAAGCAATTTAAGATCAGAATTGAGAAGCCTACGACGTTCTTCGAAGAGACTAGCGAGGGTAATATAAGACTTACTCCGATTGATGTGAGGCAGAGACTTGAGAAAATACCGGATAAGGATCTAGAGATCTTAGGCTTCGATTCCAGGGAGGCTAGACCTGAGTGGATGGTAATAACAGTTTTGCCAGTACCTCCACTAACTATTAGACCTTCAATAATTCTCGAGACCGGTGCTAGAGCCGAGGATGATCTGACACATAAGCTAGCTGATATCGTGAGAGCAAATGAGAAACTCAAAGAAGCAATTGAGACAGGTGCTCCGAATATAATAGTTGAAGATGCTTGGGAGCTTCTACAATACCACATAACAACCTATTTTGATAGTGAGACACCTGGTGTGCCCCAAGCTAAGCAGAGATATGGTAGACCTCTCAAAGGCATTGCTCAAAGACTTAAGGGTAAAGAGGGTAGATTCAGAGGAAATCTATCTGGTAAGAGAGTTGATTACTCCTCAAGAACAGTTATTAGTCCGGATCCTTACTTGGGAATAAACGAAGTTGGTGTACCAATAGATGTTGCAAAGATCCTCACAGTCCCAGAGAAAGTCACTAGTTGGAACATTGAGAAGCTCAGGAAAAATGTTATCAATGGCCCATACAACTGGCCAGGGGCAAACTACGTAATTACTCCAGACGGGAGAAAAATTGATCTTAGATTCGTTAGAGATAGAAACTCTCTGGCTCAAGAAATAGCTCCTGGATGGATTGTTGAGAGACATCTAGAGAACGGAGACATAGTCTTATTCAATAGGCAACCTAGTCTACACAGAATGAGTATCATGGGTCACATAGTCAGGGTTCTTCCGGGACGAACATTTAGACTACACTTAGCAGTATGCCCACCCTATAACGCTGATTTCGACGGTGATGAAATGAATCTACATGTACCACAAAATATTGAGGCTAGGACAGAGGCTAAGGTTCTTATGCTTGTTCAAAAACAGATATTATCCCCAAGATACGGCGGACCAATAATTGGTGGTATCCAAGACTATGTCAGTGGAGCCTACATACTTACATCTAAGGCAACCTTATTAACCAAGGAAGATGTCGTAGATCTCCTGGCTGCAGCCAATTACGTTGGTGAGATACCTGAACCAGCTATTTTATCACCTAAGAAACTCTGGACAGGCAAACAGTTAATTAGCTTATTCCTTCCGAAAGATTTCAATTTCAGAGGTTCTGCAAAAATCTCTGGAGGCATAATGAGTTGTAGCGACTATGAGTGCTTCTGGGACTCATATATCTTAGTTAAGAAAGGTATGCTACTATTCGGAGTATTAGATAAGAAAGCTATAGGTTCACAAGAACCTGAGTCTCTCCTCCACTTCTTAGTTAGAGAATACGGAGACCAGACCGGTAGAAGATTTATTGATAATGTCTTCCGAATGTTCATAAGAGTTCTAGAGAAAAAAGGTTTCACAATGTCATATGATGACATAGAGATTCCAGAAGAGGCTAAAAAAGCTATTTCTGAAATCATAGATGAAGCTTCCAAGAAAGTATATGAATTAATAGATCTATATAAACAAGGTAAGTTAGAGCCTGAGCCAGGCAGAACTATCGAAGAGACTCTAGAGATCAAGATCATGGAAGACGTACTCAGAGTCGCTAGAGAGAAGAGTGGTGAAACGGCTGTGAGATATATGGATCTTATGAATAACGTCTTTGTAATGGCTAGAACCGGTGCCAGAGGCTCGACGCTTAATATAACTCAAATGGCAGCTACACTAGGGCAACAATCTATTAGAGGTGCTAGAATAAGTAGAGGATATAGAGATAGGTATTTACCACACTTCAAACCAGAGGATCTAGGAGCGTTAGCGAGAGGTTTCGTATCAAATAGTTTTAGAAGTGGCTTAACACCAACCGAGGTATTCTTCCACGCGGCAGGTGGTAGAGAAGGTCTGGTTGATACCGCTGTGAGAACATCACAGAGCGGCTATATGCAGAGGAGATTAATTAACGCATTACAAGATCTCTACGTAGAATACGATGGAAGCGTTAGAGACGTAGAAGGAAATCTAATACAAGTTGTCTACGGCGAGGATGGAGTAGATCCGATGAGGGGGATACATGAGAAATCAGTTGATGTAGACAGAATTATTGAGAGAGTTGCAGGGTGGAGATTATAGTGAGTTTTGAGAAGATCTCAGCTGAGGAGCTAAGTAAATTAATAAATGAAAAAGCACCGTTTCTACCTAAGAAAGTCAAAGACGAGTTAGTATCAAAGCTTACTACAAGAGAACTCTCTAGAGAAGAAATAACCAAGATCATTGATCTAGCTGCGGAGCAGTACTTAACAAGTCTAATAGAGCCTGGAGAAGCTATCGGGACAGTTACTGCTCAAAGCATAGGTGAACCAGGAACGCAGATGACCCTGAGAACATTTCACTACGCTGGTGTAAGAGAATTAAACGTCACTCTGGGGCTACCTAGATTTATTGAGTTGGTAGATGCTAAGAAAACACCTTCAACGCCTATTATGTACGTCTATTTAAACGAGAAGTATAAATATGATAGAGAGAAAGCTCTGGAAGTGGCGAGAAAACTTGAGTTAACAACTGTAGATAGTGTGGCAGCTGAGATCTCAACAGATCCCTATGAAGGAGCCGTAACTATAAGACTCGACCCAGAGTTCCTAGAGGATAAGGGAGTAACAGTTCAGCAAGTGGCTTCTGTTCTTAAGAAATATGGTGACGTAGAGATATCTGAAGAAGACCCTTACTTAATTCATGTGAGAGTGGGTGAGACAGATCTTTTTAAACTCGAGAAGCTTAAGAACAGAATCTTAAAGACCAAGATCAAGGGTGTTAAGGAAATCAAGAGAGCGATTGTGAAGAAAATAGGTGATGAGTACGTAATAGTCACAGACGGCTCTAATCTAAAGGCTGTTCTTAAAATGAAGGAGGTTGATCCTTATCGAGTGTACACGAACAATATAAAAGAGATTGAGAAGGTTTTGGGTATAGAGGCGGCTAGGGCAGCGCTAATAAAAGAGATGGCAAGTGTATTAAGAGAACAAGGTCTAGATGTAGATATTAGGCATCTCATGTTAGTAGCTGATATAATGACCTACACAGGATCTGTGAGACAAATAGGTAGACATGGAGTAACAGGAGAGAAAGAAAGCGTTTTTGCCCGAGCAGCTTTTGAGATAACTGTTAAACACCTACTAGACGCAGCAACCAGAGGAGAGGAGGATAAGCTAAGGGGAGTTGCTGAAAATGTAATAGTCGGTCAACCAATGCTTATAGGAACTGGGAGAGTAAAGTTTTTTATGAGGCTAACTAGAAGAGATTTAGGTGCCGATAATGTCAGCTCAGAGTAGCTTAGCTATAGATGAGGTCTTGAGAGAAATAATTAAAACTGGGAAAGTAGTTATTGGCTTCAAGAAAACTATTAAGTACGTGAAAACAGGTAAACTAAAAGCCGTTGTAGTAGCTAAAAATATTCCTAGTGAGATGTTTTCTGAAATAACTTATAATGCTAGACTAAGCGAGATACCGACAATAATTTACGAGGGAGGTTCCATGGATTTAGGGGCATCAATAGGTAGACCTTTTCCAGTATCAAGTATAGGAATAATAGATCCTGGGACAGTGTCTATTGAGAGAATTAAAGAATTAGCTTCAAAAACTTCTTAAGAGGATCCGTAGATGCCAGAGATTAAATTAACTATTGACGAAATGAGATACATTTCTCTCTTCCAAGACTTAACAGGAGTAACAGTAAGAGACTGCATAGTTGATAATGATAGTGGAACAATAATTTTCATCGTTAAAGAAGGTGAAGGAGCATTAGCTGTCGGCAAAGGAGGATCTAATGTTAAAATGGCTAAAAAACTCTTAGGCAAAAACATCGAGGTGATAGAGTACTCAGACGACTTCGAGAAATTCGTCAGAAACATCTTTATGCCTGCTAGAGTGGCATCAATAAGAAAAGTTCAGCAAGGAGGAAAAACAGTCTTGTACGTAAATGTTCACCCAGATGATAAGGGCGTGGCTATTGGTAAGGGTGGAAGAAATATTCATAGAGCTAGACTAGTACTTAAGAGATACTATGATATTGATACTGTAATTGTTGTTTAGATGATCTCTTATGAGAAGAGTTGAGTATTTAAGTAATTCAATAAAATGATTAGAGGGAAGTAAATGCCTGGAAGTAAAGCTCCTAAGGGATTCTTCGCCGCGAGAAAACTTAGGAGAAAGAGACTGAAGTTTAGATGGAGTCAGAGAGATTTTAGAGTAAGAATGCTTAAGCTAAAAGAAAAATACGATGCACTAGAAGGAGCTCCTATGGCTAGAGGAATAGTCCTTGAGAAAGTAGGTATCGAGTCTAGACAACCAAACTCAGCACTTAGAAAATGTGTTAGAGTTCAGCTTGTTAAGAATGGTAAAGTAGTCACAGCATTTGTCCCTGGGGATGGCGCAATTAATTTCATTGCTGAACACGACGAAGTTATTATAGCGGGTATAGGAGGTACTAGAGGTAAGTCTATGGGTGATCTTCCGGGAGTTAAGTATAAGGTTATTATGGTTAATGGAGTTTCTCTAGATGCTCTAATGAAAGGTAAGAAACAGAAACCAGTTAGATAGTTTTTAATATTGAGATCCTTCTTCAGAGCTCCTCTCTTGCTCATCTACTAATTCTGACCTCACATAAGCAGGAATATTAAGTAGGTATGCTAAGAACAATGCATGGCTAGGAACCATTCTTTTAACAACACTGTATCCATCCCCTTTAATATAGATACTTGCTGTGTAGAGATTAGTTTCTTTATTGAGCTCATCTACAACAATCATTTCTATTTTATCTCTCAAAAACTTCAGATCATCTCTAAATAACTGGATTATATCAAAGAAAGTCTCTCTATCATTATAGATTTCCTCCTCTCCTCTCAGTCTCATTATACCTAACATAATGTCCATAGGAATATAGTATAGAGAAAAAGTTCTCCCATCTTCTAAGTCGCACTGAAGAACAGGTACTTGAACAGGTGGTGGAGTTAAATAAGCATACAGATCCACTATCTTAATTAGTTCATTTCTTGAATGTTTCTGCAAATAAATCACAGCTCTTACTAATATTATTCTCTGAGTAAGTAATAAATAATTAATTCTGCTTATATCCTCTTTAAAAAAATGAATATGGGTTACTCAATGAGTAGCTTAGAGCAAGAGCTCGTTGAAAGCATTGTCTCAATTGAGAATCTTAAAGTATTTGGTAAATGGTCCACCATAGGTATAGATGTAAGGGATCCCAGTCTTAAAAAATACATTTGTCTCAAACCTGTTCTAGTACCACATACAGGAGGTAGACACGAGCACATTAGATTTGGTAAAGCAGAAGTCCCTATCGTTGAGAGACTAATTAATAATCTCATGAGAAAGGCTAGAAACACGGGAAAGAAGAATATGACGTACAATATCGTATCTAAAGCATTCGACATAATATATCTACGAACAAAACAGAACCCGATCCAGGTGTTGGTGAGAGCCGTCGAAAATGCCGCGCCGAGGGAGGAGACTACTAGAATTATGTACGGAGGCATCATATACCATGTTGCAGTTGATGTGGCTCCGCTCAGAAGAATTGATTTAGCACTTAGACATATTGCAGAGGGAGCTCGTTTGTGCGCCTTCAGATCTCCTAAACCCATTGAAGAGTGCTTAGCAGATGAAATCATAGCTGCATACAGCAACGATCCCAAGAGCTTCGCTATATCAAGAAAAGATGAGATAGAGAGAATTGCTCTAAGCTCTAGATAAGGGTTTTTTATGGAGAAAGCTGTTTCCGAAACCTATTTCTTCACATCTCATCTAGTTATGCCTAGACACGCCAACCCTCTAGGAATACTTTTTGGAGGTTACATGACTGATTGGATGATTGAGGCAGCAACACTAAACACTATGAGGCTCTCGGGAAAAAATACTGTTGTTGGCTATATAGATAACTTATTCTTCATTAACCCAATATCTATAGGAGACACAGTATTCTATAGAACTTGGATCGGTAGGGTAAGAAGAAAGTCAATGGAGGTTATTGTAGAGGCGGTTATTAGAAGCAAGGAAGGTAGATACTTCTTAGCATCTATAGCAAAAATGATACTTGTTGCAGTAGGAAGCGATGGAAAATCTGTGGAAGTAGGTCTTAAGATAGTGGGTAAAGAAGATTGGGAGTTGAATGTAATAGATCAATTGAGTACTTGGAGGAATCAAGTGGACGAAATAATTAAGTCATCTGATAAAAGTTCAGAAGCACCTTATTTCTTATCTAAGTATAGTGTATCAAGTATGAGAAGAGTATCATTCGAAGACGCGATGCCCGCAAATACTATGTATGCGGGTAGTTTACTGAGGTACATAGATGAATTATCAAGTATATTAGCTTTTAGCTACGCGGAAGGTGTTGTTGTTACAGCATCAATTGATCAGTTGATCTTTAAGAAGCCTATATTTGTAGGCGACGTAATTAAATTAGTATCAATGATCACGAGAACATGGAGAACATCAATGGAGATAAAAACATTGGTATTAAGAGAACAAGATACAAGAGAGGAATTATTAGTCGAGTGCTACTCAACATTTGTTAAATTAAGTGAACCAGGTAAACCAGCTGAACTAAAACTCTACGAACCAGCTACACCCGAGGAGTACGAAGAGTGGGTTAAAGCTGACTATAGAAGAAGACAGAGACTAGAGCTTGTGAAGAAACTAAGTGATTTTAGAAACAGAGAATTAACAAGTTTTGATATAAAAGATCCTAAGCCAATTGTAAAGAACATTGTTTGAATAGAGCATTAAATTAATTATATTAGATTGCGAGACGTGAGTAAAAGAATATTGATAGTTAATGATCTTTGGCTCATCTTTAAAAATTAACTTGGGTCATAGGATAAATATAAAAAATTTTTTAGATTGCTACAGAGGAAAAATATTATTCGGAGTAAAATATTTCTATGCTAATAAATAGTCGATACTAAATATTTTTCTATAAAAATTTTTTAAATATCTTCTAATAAATGTTTATTCATGCTTAGGATCCTGTGTAAATTCTGGTAATACCTATGATTTTTAAACTTTATTTAGTTATTAATTTGTTATGTCTGGATCATATGGAATCCTTATTTATATAAATAAAATATAATATAGTAACAATACATGATTCTGATGATCTGCGTTATGTTTATATACCTCCTAAAGAGAATATATATACATGGAGAGTGTGACTAAATATGCCAGAGAAAATAAAGTTCTTCGACATAGTAGCTAAGAAACCATTTGAGACAGATAAATACGAGGTCGTTGTTAAAGAAACAAAAGGTGGCAGAAAAGTAAGGATCGCTTTCGCAACAAGTCCCTACACAGGCAAGAGAATCGCCAGAATCTTAGGTCCTGCTAAATAAAGTATCCGATTCCTCATAAATTAAATAAAAACAATTTCTTTTTTCTTATCAATAAATCTTTTCTTTTGATCTAACACAATCATTAGGTAATTCGCTTTTTAACTTAACTCAAAGAATCTTCTAAGAAAAGCCTTACGAAGCTATTATTTCTCGAATCAGCTATCTAAGTGTAAAAATAGCTTTTAAGCCATTTCATATATATATCTCGGGAGATAGTAAATGCCTGAAAAACCTCACCTTAATATGGTGATAATCGGACACGTTGATCATGGAAAAAGCACCTTAGTGGGACATACACTAGTCCTGTTAAAGCAAATTGATGAGAAACAGCAAAAAGAAGTTGAGGAGCAGGCTAAGAAAGCTGGTAAAGAGACTGAGAAATTTGCCTGGTTGCTCGATAGAATGAAGGAAGAGAGGGAGAGAGGTGTAACAATAGCGCTGAGCTTTGTTAAATTCGAGACTGATAAATACTTCTTCACTATAATCGACGCTCCAGGGCACAGGGACTTTGTCAAGAACATGATTACGGGTACTAGCCAAGCCGATGTAGCGGTGTTAGTAGTATCTGCTAAGAAGGGAGAGTTCGAGGCAGGTATGAGCCCTGAGGGTCAAACTAGAGAGCATCTCACACTAGCCAAGACGCTAGGAATTGATCAAATTGTTGTTGCTATTAATAAAATGGATTTAACAGAGCCGCCATTTAGCGAACAAAGATATAAGGAGGTTGTGGACCAGTTAAAGAAGTTTATGAGAACCTTAGGTTATAAAGTTGATGAGATACCTTTTGTACCAGTATCTGCTTGGTTAGGCGACAACATTATTTCTCAGAGTCCTAATATGAAGTGGTATAAAGGACCAACGTTTGTCGAGGCTCTCAACACATTTAAGATACCTCCTAAACCAGTTGATAAGCCGCTAAGAATACCTTTAACAGAAGCAATTGTTGTTAGCGGTGTAGGTACTGTACTTATTGGGAGAGTAGAGACCGGCGTGCTAAAAGTTGGTGACAAGGTGATTATAATGCCTGTGAAGAAAGGCGGTGATGTGAGAAGTATAGAGATGCACCACACACCACTTCAACAAGCTGTCCCTGGAGACAATATAGGTTTCAACGTTAGAGGTATAGCAAAGCAGGATGTTAAGAGAGGAGACGTTGTTGGACACGAGACAAATCCGCCGACGGTAGTTGACACATTCAGAGCACGAATATTCCTTATGTGGCACCCATCAGCTATCGGAGTAGGTTATACACCAGTTATACACGCACATACAGCTTCTATAGCATGTAAAATAATTGAGATAGAGGCTAAACTAGATCCAAAGACTGGCCAAGTCGTTGAGAAAAACCCACAGTTCCTCAAACCAGGTGATATAGCTATAGTTAAATTCAAACCAATTAAGCCAATGGTTCTAGAGAAGTATCAAGAATTCCCACAACTCGGAAGATTCGCTATGAGAGATATGGGTAAGACGATAGGAGTTGGTCAAGTAATAGATGTTACACCAGCAAAGATCTAACTATCGAAACACAGTGAGTAGTAATGAAAGTAAGAATCAGGCTTTGGGGAACAAGCCACGAAAACGTTGATTACGTAGCTAAACAAATAGTCGAGATAGCTAAGAAATCAGGTGTAGAGGTTAAGGGACCTGTCCCATTACCAACAAAGAGATTAGTTATATCAACAATGAGATTACCCCACGGAGAGGGCACAAAGATCTATGAGAAGTGGGAAATGAGAATACATAAGAGATTAATAGATGTTGCAGCAGACGAGAGAGTAATGAGACAAATAATGAGAATTAGAGTTCCACAGAACGTATATATAGAAGTAGAAATAATCAGATAATAATAACTCAATAACTTAGATCTAAAATAATTAACTTATTTCTCTTTCTCTTGTAGTATAGGAGAACTTTTATAGACGAATAGAGTTTTATAGCGGTTCAAACTAATATATTTTCGGGGCCGGGGTGCCCGAGCGGTCCAAGGGGCTGGCCTTGAGAGCCAGTGGGCGATGAGCCCGCGCGGGTTCGAATCCCGCCCCCGGCGCCATCAGTATTTTAGGTTCCGCCAGAATAGTTTTTAAATTATAAATCTATTGTATTGTCTGTGGTGAGATTATATGTCTAAAGATCCTTTATTAGAAGAAGTTTTGAGGAAAAAGAACGATTTAATTGATCTATTAGTTAAAATGGTTGAGATACCAACTGTGTCGCCTTCAGGGGATAACTATCTTGGATATGTGTCTTTTATGAATGATTACTTCAGGGAAAGAGGTTTTAGCGTTGAGATCATTGATGTGCCTCAAGAATTTGTTGATAAAAATGTTCCGCCAGAGGGAAGAGGTAAGAAGAGAGTTATTCTACTAGCCAGAGTAGGTTCAAACAAGAACATTGTTTTACACTTTAATGGGCACTACGATGTTGTTCCAGGCGGGCCGGGGTGGACTGTTACTGAACCTTTTAAACCTTTGATTAAGGGAGACAGGATCTATGGTAGAGGAACAACTGACATGAAAGGTGGAATAGCCTCAGCCATTGTAGCTATGGAGATCATAGGTAAATACGCTGAGAAAGAAGATTTCGGAGTGGAGATTGCTTTAGTACCAGACGAAGAAATTGGTGGATTGACAGGAACTGGTTATTTAGTCTCTAGAGGAGCGGTTAGGAGTAGATATGTCGTTATTGTTGAGCCAAGCGGTATTGACAGGATCTATATTGGTCACAAAGGATCCGTATGGGGTAGAGTAATCGTTAAAGGAAAAACTGCTCATGGATCAACTCCTTGGCTAGGTGTGAACGCCTTTGAAAAAACTATCGAGCTAGTATATGAAATAATGAGAAGAATAATACCCGAGCTGAACAAAAAGAAATCTAAATATGAATATGATCTACCGGAGGGAAATATACCTACACTCACACTAGGAGGATATTTAAAAGGAGGAGAGAAAACAAATCAAGTACCAGGCGAAGTTATATTTAGTTTTGATAGAAGAGTTATTGTAGAAGAAAATGCTGAAGAAGTCTGGAGAGAATTAAGAGAAGAAATAAGTAAGGTAGCGAAAGAGAAGAATATTGATGTGGAGATCACACTTGAGCAGATCTCGCAGCCAGTACTAACAGACTCTAACTCTAAAATAATCAAAGCATTAGAGAGATCAGGAGAAGAAGTTCTAGGAAAACCGCTTAAAAAAATAGTGTGTATAGGAGGACTAGATATGAGATTCTATGCCGAGAAGAAATATGAAGTTGCTACATATGGACCCGGTGCCCTAGGTACAGCACATGCACCAGATGAATATGTAGAGATAAGTGATCTTGTCAAAGCATCTCAGGTTTATATTAGGCTAATACAGAATCTCTTCAGAGGATACGTATAAAGATCTTGATTATTATTATTCAGAACAATTTATAGTAATACCGTTGTTAAAAATAGCTCTAAAAAGATCTTATTCTACAGAGGTATCTCTATCTAAAGGGCATTTTTATAAGGGTTATGCTTAAATAGTCTTAATATTTTATCTACTACTTGAGGGATATTAGAGAGAAATGAATAATAATGAAGATAATAGAGATCCTTTCATCATAGGAAAACACGTATTCGGAAACTTATATGGAATGGATCCTAATATTCTAACAAATGAGGAGTTCCTGAGAGAGATAGCTATTAAAGCAGCTGAATTAGCCAACATGGTTATTGTAGAGGCTAAGTCTTGGAAATTTGGAGGCTTGAAAGGAGGAGTATCAGTCATAGTCTTGGTTCAAGAGAGTCACATAGCTATACACACATGGAATGAGTATAACTACGCCACAGTTGATATCTATACATGTGGTGAGAAATCAGATCCCTGGAGAGCCTTTAGATACATAATTGATATGCTAAAACCAAAATACTACGTTGTTAATTACGCTGATAGAACACAACTACCTATTTTTCTAACAAGTGAGATAAACAAATAATTCTCTTTGAGTAGCTCTATTATAAATAGTTTTTCTCTTTTTTACATATTTCTCTGCGCCAAATACTATTTATTTGTTTTTAGGTTATAGTAGGATTTGGGTACATATGTTTTTCAGAGAATGATGTGTGTGGCGGTCGCTGAAGAATGATGATTTAGGAGCCTAACTGACTCATTTCAACTGTTCAGTACTTCTATCTATATAAGCTCTGAATATTTGTTATGTAGGGGTTTAGTGGATAGTGATCTTTTTATTAGATTTTGATCTTACGTTAACAGACTCTTTGAGAGGTTTAGTAGAGTCAGTTAGATATGTTTATACGGAGAAGTTCTTAGGGAGTAGATTTATTGATTTAGACTACTCAGAGTTTCTAAGAATCTACTACCGAGATGATCTAGCTAGTCTACTACCCAATGATGTTGAGATTAGATGGAGTTTCTGGGAGAGTGTGTGGAGAAGATATACAAAAACATTTTCTCTCCAAGGATCACTATTTAAATGCGCATTAGAGGCCTTAACATATCTCAGGGGGAGAGGTCTTATATATGTGGTGACTGGGAGAGAGATTAGATCTTGTGAAATGAGGGATGAGTTAAATCATTTAGGTATTAGAGAACTTATATATGGTCTCTATACTGTGGGAGACTTTGGTAGATACACTAAAAAGAAAGATCTGTTTAAATATCTCGTGGATAAATACGAAAGCCTTGGATTCAGAAGAAGTGATGTCGTGGTTATAAGCGATTCTTATAGAGATCTAGAAAATGCTTCTAATCTAGGAGCTGAAGCCATTGGATATGTTCCACATAGTCTAAGTTTAGTTAAGGAATTATTTGAGGAGAAAGGATTTAAGTATATATCTTCTTGGTGTGAAAGTACGCATCTAATTAATCTTATTGATAAGAGTATTGCAACTAAGAGTCATAGATTGATGTATTAGTGTAAAGAATATTATTTTTGAGTATATTAATTAATTAGTGTCACCTGTGGATAGAGGGATAATAGTAAGAGGCTATGTGGAGGATATTGATAATAATCCAGTTGCTAAGTTATCAATAGATGAGGAGTTAAATACTTTAAATATCGAGAAAAAGATTTATGCAATAGCGATATCAACACCCTATGGATGTGTTATTGGAATAGGTCTCTTAGCGAGATCCGCTTCTTATAAATACATGATTTTATCTCTACTGAATCCTCTAAATGAAAAAGATCTGGCAACAGTAAGAAAGATACTTGATCTGAAGAAATTAACTATAAAGATCAATACTAGTTCTAGTGAATCTGAGTATTTCTATGAATTATCAGATGAGGATGCGTATAAATTAGAATATGTTATGAACAAAACTCGAGAATGCGATCTTTCAATGAATAAGAATATTAATTTAGATAAAGCATTTGACTGGATAATTGAAAATTTTGGGTGAATCAAAAAACTACAGGAACTTTAGGCATTTTAAGGATCTTGTAGACATAGTAAAGCGTTAATATAATGACTAATAGTCCAGACAATATTACTAGAGGAATTAGATGAGTAAATCCTCCTAATCCTCTTAGAAAGGTACTTAACAAACCTAATGATACTATAAAATAGATCTCTGATCTATCTAACTTAGGTATTTCACGCCATATTATACCAGGTATTAATAGTGGTGTACATAATGAAGCCATTGTAATTGCCAAGAATCCTATTAGGGCAATATGAATAGACACTGACCAACTAAAGAAAAATGATAGTGGAAATGATAGTAGTGCAATGATCTTTGAAATAGATGTTCCGATCAAATATATGTCTCCACCACCTACTTTTGGTAAAAAGAAGAATAGTATTGTTAGAGGTAGAAGATATAATTTGTATATATCTCTCGAAGAGACGATAATAGGCGCAACAACGGAGACTATAAACACTAGAGTGAATATCAATACGTGATTAACTGTTATCTTCATCTTCCTCTTAGTCGGATCTACTCTAAGCAACAGACTCAGCACAGATGCTAGTGGAAATACTAGGATCCCCATATACTTTGTCCAAGGAGTTGTTAAAGAATATAGCAGTCCTGCTACCGTTAGGATATTAGGAGCGGTTCTCATGGTTCTCCCAAGACCTCTTGGGAAGTATTGAGCTGCATGCGCTATCGATCCTACCCACAACAGTATCTGCCACGATAGTCCATGAAGATCAATAAACCACGGATCAATTAAGACCATAAATGCTGCCAGAACCTCCGCTGAGGCTACTAATGAACTAGTTATTTTATGGGGCATAGCACCCGACCATCCCGGTGCCTGACCCCACATTACTCCTACATAAAATAACCTGACGGCGAAACTCATTACATATACGTGAAGATAGGGTCTATAGCCTAGTATAAGTATGCCAGCGATTATGTATATAGGGGTTATGTACAATGGTATTTGAGAGGATCTTACCCACACGAAGAAGCTCCTTATATCTCTCCTAATCAAATTAGTGAACCCTTTTTGTATATTTATCGATTATCTCTTTAAAAAACTCTCCTATATCTCAATAGATCATTCAAATGCCTTATCATCACAACTCAGTTCCGGAGGTATTAATCATCTAATTAATTATTTTCCAAAATGTCTTATATCTATTAGTATCTAAACACTAAATGGGTGATCTAGATGAAATATGTGGTGTACGGGCACTTGACTTGTCCAACAACCTACAGATTATTTAAGAGATTGCTACAGGAGAATCTGCTTAACAAGATAACTCTAATAGATATAGGCATCGACCGTTTGTCCCTAGATGTTCATTCCAATCATTTTATATGAATTCATGGTCTCA
>ERZ1669248.113-NODE-113-length-49262-cov-8.481070_pt1 | contig 49262 bp, 51 predicted proteins | sample MGYA00579296_ERZ1669248 | MGnify/ENA primary metagenome ERZ1669248 (study PRJEB41166, sample SAMN08046057) | hot springs metagenome | biome: hot spring; feature: neutral hot spring; material: thermophilic sediment; isolation source: thermophilic sediment from...
GCGGTCTACCGCTGGACGAACGGGGCAGGGTGGGTAATCCCCGCCAGCAATGAAGATGAAGGCGATAAGCCACAAACCAACGAATCGCCCTAGGGAACCCTCGCCCTTCAGGGCGGAGAGGAGGTCAGCACTAACCAGACTTCCGGCTAATTATCCCCTGCCACTTAGGGAGTTGGTCGAGGATATAGGCTAACACACTAATCATCGCCTCGAAGGCGTAGGCGCACGTCCCCACGTACCCGCTGGACATAGCTTGAGGATAGCCGATTCCCTAAAGCGTTCTCACCATAGAGGATGACTCTGGAGGAGGGAAGAAGGGCGTATGAAGAAAGCATTCAAATATCTGTAGGTAACTACAAGCAAACTCTAAACTCGAACCCCATTTATAAGCTCTGCCACATCCGTCTTCAGTGATAGTCTCAACGTCCTTGAGCATTAAGTCCTTAATTATTTTAAAACATCCTTAGTTAAGTTAAATCATAGGTGATCTTATACCCAAACTAGTTATAGGAATTAGTGGCGCTAGTGGAGTTATATATGGATTAAGGCTCATTGACTACCTTAGTGGTTTAGAGGGTTATGAGCTATATACGATAATAACTAAGAGCGCCATTAAGGTAGCTGAGAAAGAATGCTGCAGCTCTAATGCATTCATTAATATTGTTAGGGCACGAAGTAAGGAGGTTTTCTTTAACCATGACTTAACATCTATGCTCGCAAGTACTTCAGCAATTCATGACTTCAACTCTATGGTAATTATACCGTGCTCGCTTAAGACCCTAGCGTTAATTGCGAACTCTATACAAAGCAACCTACTAACCCGCACTGCATTAAATTTCCTTAGATTAAGGAAACCTTTGATTCTAGTTATTAGGGAAACCCCCATTACCACATTAGACCTCCTTAATATGCTTAAGGCGTCAGTAGCAGGGAGTATAATATTTCCAGCGAGCCCCGCATTCTACAATGACCCGAAGAATGTAAGAGACGTGGTGGACTACGTGGTTGGCAAGATACTTGACCTATTAAACATAAGAAATAACCTATATAGAAGGTGGGATAACGCTGAACCTACTCGAGGTAGATATCTTTGCGCCCAATTTTTCGGCCAAGAATGTCTTTAACCCTTCCCTCCTTACCTATATCTGCTTTCTCAACCTCCTTAAAGAACTCATCACTACTCTCAGTAAATCTAATAGCAAACGCACAAGTACCATTCGGTAATAACGCCTTTCGTTCGCAAAATGCAAATTGGCACTTAAACCCCAGACATTGATCACCTATCCACCTACACATTGCTGCCTTCTGTACGTGGCCTTTAATAACTTTATTAGTGTATACCAAGGCGACCTTAGAACATTTAAAATAAGGGCATAGCTGATTACATGATTTACCTATAGGTAAAGGCTTAAACTCCTTAGAGGCATCTTGAGGTTTGTCTGACCTCTGATGGAAGCCCTCTTGCCTCAAACGATTCACCGCATACCTAAGATATAACTATGGTTTAAACCATTTAAACATTATGTAGTTAACCTCTTTGCCGGGGTATATGATTGCAAGAATTAGCTTCTTCCTAACACTATGCGATAATCTGCCCCAACCAACTAAGTCCCCTGGATCTATCTCCTTATTAAATAATATGACTTTAACTAGGTAGGGCGCGTGTTCTAAGCCAGGCCTCAACCTATATACGGCAAAATCAGAACCGTATTTAAGGCCTGATCTAACTATAAATCCAGCATCCCTCAATTCCTTATAAACTATATAGAGGTTAGTGAATTCCTCAATCTTCTTCTTGGCGATTTCAGCAAACTCGCTAATGCCTAAAGTTTTACCTCTAAACCCCACCGTAATTATGCCTCTCTCAAGTAAATACATTCCCTCAATTAATGAAAGCTCGAGCGGTGATGATATATCAGTTCCCTTAGGCTTCTTAACACCCAACGGCTTACCGAAGAACCCTTCGGCAAATATCTTCCTAGCGTCATCCACATTAAATACTATTAATTTAGAGCCTACTAATTCAGCCCTTGCCATTTTAAATCCTATGTAGCGATATGTACTTTAAATTGGTTGCTACATCCTTTAACCTATCAGCTGAGTCCTCCAACTTATCTATTAACTCCTTCAATAGCACTAAACCGCCTACATTATAGCCCTTAGACTTAACTAGCTCAAGTAATGCATGCCTGTAGAAGTTATCTATAGTATCCTCAAGCTTAACGACGTCTATGTATATATCACCTACCTTTTTGGGATTAACAGATAATAGGTTAAGCATGTTATCTAGCGCATCAACCATACTTATGCTGTTCTTAACTATCGACTCTATAAGCGCGTATAGCATGTCGTCAAGTCCTGAAAACTCGCTACTAGATAGCGCTAAGGCCCTATACGATGCTGCCTCACAACTCTCAACAGACTTCAACATATTCTCAATCATAGATACGTATATGTCCTTAAGCACTAAGGCAGGAGCAGTCCTCACTATATACTCCATAGTCGTTATTAAAGCACCCTCAACGGAGTTCTTAAATCCTCTAATCCTCTCATGACGAACCTTAACTAATTCGTTCTTGCCCTCACTTAAGTCCTTAATCTGGCTTAGAACCTCCCTAAAGGCTTGTGAGGCAGTCCTAATAACCCCCCTAATCTGCTCAATAATACTATATTCAGCTATACTCTCCTTGCTACCAATACTAGTATCAATCCTAAGTATCTCATCGCTCATCAATATACCCATTAAATGAGTTAATTAAGGGTATATATGTGTATTACATTATTAACCGCCCCCTATAGAACCTAAAGAAACTGCTCTAAGACAGCTAAATACTACTTACCACCGAGTCCGGCAAGTATTATGCCTAAAAGCTTAAACCATGATGCCCGGATGCATGCAAACTACTTAGAATTATCTAGTAGTGAATAACTCAAGCCTGCTTATCCCTGCGATATCGTCCCAACTTATCCCGAATGGCGTGAGTACCTGCTCTAGAATCGATTTAGCGTATTCCAGGTATGCTTCAGCATCAACGTCATCTACCCTAGCTAGCTGTATTGCCTTAACTTTATCCTTCGACTTAACTTTAACGTAGAATATTATATCGCCTCTAGCTACGTTTACGCCGTTATTAATTAACTGTCTTGCTGCCTTAACATGTGGCGGGGTCGTCTTAACGTATTCGGAGGGAGATTTACTAAGCATAGTTCTATAGGCTACTTCATCTAGCGTGAAAGTCTTCTCCTTAAACTTCAGGTAAAGTTCCTGGATCTTCTTCTTTAAGTAATCCTTTACAGCTTCTAGGCTTTCCTGCGTATTACTCACCTTAGATATCATGCCAACTACATCAATGAAGGCATCTTGAAGCAGCTTCGGGACATTTCTTTTCTTACCCATCAACCCCTTTACATCAACTCTCCCATTATCTAGAACTCCTAGGTAATTCTTTTTAAGAGCGAAGGCTACGAATTTATACACCTTATCTATCTCGAGATCTAATCCATAAGTAGTTAACACCCACTCCCTAAGTTTCTCTAGCTCGCTCTCACTTGGATTCCATATAAATAACGAGTCGGTATCGCCATAAAGTACTTTAAGGCCTAATTCGTTGGCCTTAGCTATAGTTGATGAAATTACATATCTACCTAAAGCGGTAACCGATTCTGCTGCCGAGGGGGTGTAGAATGGGAAGTTCGAGTGTCCAAAGACGCCGTAGCTTGCATTTATAAATACCTTCATAGCTCTTTGAACAACTTCATACCAACTCTTAAGTTCATGGGGGATGTTAGGCGATTTAGATACCCTCTTATATATTTTAACTCTAAGATCCCTTAAGACTCCTACAATCTGTGATGTTATTCCAGGTACGTCGCTACATACCTTATGTACTATGCTTCCCTTTTCATCCCTTATATCAATTATCTTCCTGCAGTTATTGTCAGTTGGATCTATAGTCTCATAGCTTATATTCCATTGTTTAATGATGCTTGGATACAGCGATGCGAAGTCGACTACAACGACATTGAAGTACACTCCGGGGATAGGATCTATAACTATCGCACCAGCATATTTCTTACCATCTATCTTAGCGGACGTTACTACTTTCCCTTTAATGTTTAGGAGGTCCTCTTGATTAGGTATTAAATAACCTCTATTCCTGTGCTCCCAGAACATTAGATTCTTAATCCATGCCGACACCTTCCTCCTTGTAACATCCTCTAAATTCATTTTAGATAAACGCATGATTAATACAATTAATTTCCAAACGAGTTCGTTATCAAATAATGTTAAATTTAATGCTAGCCATGCATCTCTGTAGTTATAGTTGACTAACTCAGTCAATGACGAATCGCTTATGAAGGTATCCAGCTTAACCTTAGAAACGCCTAAAAGCGCGTCAGCTATGGCCTCTAATGTTTTCTCCTTATATCTGCCCTCAAATGCATAGTTTTGAATAGCCTCAATGCTGAAGAACTTATATAGGTCTACATGGAAGCCATGCTTAACGCCTATGAAATCCCTAGTTACCTCAAATGGTATATGCTCCTCACTAATCCCTAACAACGTAGCTCTATTCATGATGTACTGTAAGTCGAAGTTATCTCCATTGAATGAAATTATCAGTACATAGTCATTGATTACCCTGAACAACTCCTTAATTAGTGCTTCCTCACTATCGAATATCTCAACGTCGACGTCGTTTGGTAATGTATTTATATCCCCTAATCCTAAATTAGGTCTCCATAATGTTAAGACCTTACGGAGACCGTCATTAGAGACTACTGCTGCACTTATTATAGGGTATGGCGCCTCCTCGGGGTTTGGAACCCTACCTTTATAAGGCGTAAATACCTCAATATCTATTGCTAATCTCCTAATCTTAGGAGGTCTAACTTCATATAATTGGATCATAGATAAAGCTAATCTCTGGGTTTCAGGGTCCTCATCCTTAAATATCCTCTTTATGTTGTCTATCACCTCAATACTTAAGTCATGGACTACCTGCATCAACTTACCATTTCGCAGCGAGTATTGGATTCCTGGAACCAAGCCTAAGTCGTATATGTAGTTATCGTGGTACTTTATATTCGCTTCCCAAGCCTTCGGTACTAAACCCCTTAACCTAGGCACCGCTAGGGGGTCTTTAACAACAACCTTAGAGAGAACTACCTTCCTACCGTTAAGTAAGTCATACCGCTCTACCACTTCAACGCCGTGAAATGATTCGTCAGATACTATCTTCTTAATGTTGCTTACCTTATCTGGGGGCAGGTCTGTGAGGAAGTACGGCTTATGGCCCGTGGTATCAAACCATATATAAACTTTATCATTATTGTCATCATAAAATTTAAGATATACCTTACCTAAATCTCCCGAGTAGTAAGAGCCCATAAGGAACGCCTCATTAAACTCCCTTACCTGCTCGGCCTTATTAGAACGTAGGTAAACCCTTACAACATCCTTTACCAGCTTATGGATCTTAACACTCACTCCATTAATATTTAACCTTACTACAACTCCCTCAAAACTATTGCTGCAATTACTTAGGGCAGCGTACTGCATCAAACTCCTATACCTACCCCTACTCGTTAACATCCCACAAACTCCAGATAAATACTCTAAGATAATACCTTATTAACACCTATGTATAATTAGACTTGATCAATGCGACCTGGGCCCGTGGCCTAGCCAGGAAAAGGCACCGGCCTGCGGAGCCGGAGATCCCGGGTTCAAATCCCGGCGGGCCCGCTATGCATGCCAGGCTCCTCATGCACTGCTCCTAGAGTCCTTTACTTGAACTTTTAAGCCAAGTTCGCACACGCTATCATTTCGCCAATGCTTGAGCTCGTAAGGTAGTCGACGTCGTAACAGACGTGGCGAGCGAGCTGAAGGGGAAGAGGGGTGGTCTGTTCAATATTCGACCTCGCTGAAGCCGGGTAAGTAGATGTGATTGTAGTAGGGTTCAGGGATAGGGGTTCTGGTCCCATAGTGGCTTGTGTTGGTTGGTGTCGCCGCCCGCCCCCTCGGCGGACCAGCCGTCTCGCAGGCCCCTCCCCCTAGCAACTGCCCACAGGGTTCATCGCGGGGTGTACCATCAATACATTAACTTAAATTTTAATAAGCCTAGATTATTTTATAATTTAGGGTCATTATGAGCCTAAGATTCGAGGTAGTAGACATCCCAGTACCTGAAGGAACTAATGTAATAATAGGGCACTCGCATTTCATAAAAACCGTTGAGGATCTATATGAGGCTCTAATAACCTCGGTGCCTACAATAAAGTTTGGGGTAGCATTCTGTGAAGCTAGTGGTAAGAGGTTAGTGAGAAGTGATGGTAATGATCCAGAATTAATTAAATTAGCCGAGGAGGTAGCACTTAAGATTGGCGCCGGTCATACATTCGTAGTTTACATAAAGAATGCATGGCCTATTAATGTATTAAATTCTATAAAGCACGTTCACGAGGTGACCACAGTATATGCAGCGACCGCCAACCCTCTTCAAGTAATAATAGCCGAGACGAGTCAGGGAAGGGCAGTGTTAGGCGTCGTTGATGGGTTTAAGACTTTAGGTATTGAGGGGAATGAAGATAAGAATGAGAGAAAAGAGCTACTTAGGAGAATAGGGTATAAGAGGTAGCAGCAATGTTAATGTAAGATGCAGGCATCTTGCTAATTCAAGGGAACTAGCGAGCAAACCCGAATTATTGGATAAATAGGACATAATTCACGTTTAGGGGGTGAATAATAATAGCATTAATTAGGTGCTTTAAAGTAGTACGGCAGGAGGTTGGAGATCTAAATCTAAGCGTACTAAAGTTGGCTGGGGATGATGTAAGTGGTGAATTAGACTCGTATTTGATGTCTAATGAAGTACTAAATGGTATGCCAGGGGATTTAATTAAAAAGAATAGGGAATCATGTGACTACCTCCTTGTTAGTTCCTGTGATAGGTCTCCATGTACTGAAGTACTTGAGCACGTAAGTAAGGGTACGTATAGGTACCTAATCTCACCTAAGCTAAGTAAGCTGATTCGTATAGGGGTACTCCATAGGAGCAATGATGGTAAGGAGGTTGATAAGTTCTTCGAATCTCAGGTAGGTGTTAAGTGGGCCGAAGTGCCGGAAGATCTATACGTGTTTGAGGGTGAACTCGATATTAGCGGATGTAGCGACTGTCTGGGCTTGGTCTTAGTCACGGACAGCGGTAGCAGGATATTGCTGTTAGACGAGGTTTGCAGCACATCTAAGAAGGTAAGGACGTCAAATATTAAGAGGAAGAGGAGAAAGAAAAGAAGGGCTAAGAAGAAGTTAAAGAAGAAGGGCTAATACGGCTTTCTGAACGTGTAATCTATTCTCAGCCTGATCCCAAACCACTGACCACTTCCCATCTATTACTTCATTATCTACTTCCTCACCTCTCCTAGCTGGCAGACAATGCATGAATATGACGTCGCCCTTGGCTAACTTGATCAGGTCTAAGCTAACTCTGTATCTACTTAAATCCCTAATCCTTTTCTCTCTTTCAACTTCTTGACCCATGCTAACCCATACATCAGTATATATTACATCAGCCGCCTTAACAGCATTTTCAGGGTCTCTAATAATATCTATAGTTGACCCAGACCTAATTGCTGACTCTTCGGCGGATTTTAAGATTTCAGGTCTTGGTTCATAACCGGGCGGCGTGGCTATGACTACGTTGATGCCCAATTTGCTACAGGCTAGAAGAAGCGAGTGCAACACGTTATCAGAGCCATCACCAATGAAAGCTATTTTAATTCCCTCATACTTACCTTTCTTCTCCCATATCGTGAATACATCAGCTAAAGCTTGGCATGGATGTTCTAAGTCGCTTAATGCATTTATTACTGGGATTGACGCATATTGCGCTAACTCAACTAAATCCAAGTGCCTTAAGACTCTTGCAGTTATCCCATTAACATACCTACTTAAGGTTCTAGCCGTATCAGCGATGGTTTCACCTCTACCTAGCTGTAGATCGTTCCAGTTAAGGTATAGTGCGTGGCCCCCCAATTCGTACATGGCCACCTCAAAGCTAACCCTAGTCCTGGTGCTTGGCTTCTGGAATATCATGGCTAGGGACTTACCCTTAAGTACTGGAATGATCTTCTCACCGGCGTAGTACCTAGTCTTAAATAATCTAGCTACCTCGAGAATGTGGATTATTTCATCCCTTGTTAAATCAGAGATCGATAGTAGATCCCTACCCTTTAAGCTTCTCAATCAATATCACCTAAATATTTTATAGAGATCTGAATTTAAAGTCATTAATAATGGCATTGTATATAGCTATATGTGCCTTTCTTAAAAAATACAGTTGTTGGTTAAGGTCTAGTGGTGCTCTTATCAGCTAAAACATCATAATATTTTTAAGAGCTGTAGATAGATCTTGTTTACGGTAAGTCCTCGCATTGGAGTCAGGTAAATATTTATTTGAGGATGCTATTAGAATTCTAAATAACATAGCTGGATGTAGACGTGGTGTAAGACCTGGCTTCAACAAATACCATGTTTATTTAGCATTAACGCTATTAAGTAGCGGTAAGCCCATAGGCAGGAAGGCGCTATCTAGAGCATTAGGTATGGGTGAGGGGAGTGTCAGGACCTTAGTAAGGAGGTTAAGGGAGTTAGGCCTCGTTAGAGTAGATCCGGTGGCTGGTATATTGATAACTGACCTAGGTACTAAAGTAGTTAATGTATTAGGAAATAAGCTGGTAATTGTTGGAAGTGTTGACTTAACTTTTAGTGATATATGTGGTGAATGTAGGATTTCTACCCTATTACTAAGGGATGGCATTGATGTTGTTAAGAAGGTAGGCGTATTGCGTGTTAGGGATCTAATAGTTAAGAAGGGGGGTGATGGTGGTTTAATAATTTACTATTTAGACAACGGATTTAAACTACCAAATTCTAAGCATCTATACGTACTAGAGAATCCAAGCTTCTGGTATAATCTACTATCTGAGCGAGGCATTGATATACGTGGCGGTGATTGCTTAATTTCAGCTATATGTAGGAAAAATGATGGTAATTGTCTCATGTACGTAGTCGAGGCGATTTTAGAGATCTTAGAGGTATATGATGATTGGCTACGCAGCGATACTCTATAGTGGGGGTAAGGACTCCCATTATGCCTTAATTAAGGCGCTGGAAGAAGGCTATAATGTAAAGAAATTGGTCGTAGCTTCCCCCTCAAGGGAGGATTCATGGATGTTTCATACAGTTAATGTCAAATGGACTGCGTTACATGCCGATCTCCTTAACATCGAATACTACGTATTCAGATGCAGTGGAATTAAGGATCTAGAGGTCGATGAATTAAAAAACGAATTAATGAGGCTACGTGATGAAGGACTTAAGTATGTAATAACGGGAGTCGTAAATTCTAATTACCAGAAGGCCGTAATTGATGATATATGTATGGAGTTGGGTTTAACTCATATAACCCCTTTATGGGGCTTAAATCCATATGAGCTGCTTAAGCTGGAGGTTAATCTTCTTGGATTTATAATAACAGCTATACAATCCTATGGGTTAAGTCCGAGGTGGTTAGGTGTTAAATTAGATAAGAACTCGATAGATGAGTTCTTAGATAACTGCATCAGATACGATATAAGCCCTGTAGGTGAGGGTGGCGAGTATGAGACATTTGTTACGGAATCCCCCTTATTTAATGGTAGAAAAGTATGCATAACTAGTTCAAGGAGTGTTTGGAACGAATATCATTGGGTTGGTTACCTATTCATAGATAATGCTGTAGTATGCTAAGGAGCTGCTAAGACTTGAACCAAGCATCGAGGCCTCTAATCTCTGACTTTATGGTCTCCCTATAGGCCTTCCTCAACCTCTCTATAGCTGATATAACTCTATATTCAGAGAAATCGTATTGACCCACCAACAAATCCTTAATCAATCTCTCGTCTGGCTCGGACCAAGTTAAGGTGACCTCGGTCATCACGGGCGGGTTTAGAAAGAATTCCTTAATCTTCAACGGATCTGTAGGGAAGTACGCATCCTTAAGTACCTTAAGTGCATTTTCTAATGAACCATAACTTTTAATTAGTCTTAATGCGGTCTTAGGCCCAACACCTTTAACACCATCAGGATTATAATCGGTGCCTAATAATATGGCTATATCTATTAGTTGCTCTCTAGTTATGCCCAAGGTATTAAGCAAGGCATTTAAATCTATTATTTCAGGCTTAATCTCGATATAAACTTCCTTCCTAGGCAATTTACGCTTGCCTGATATAGTTAGGTTCCTGATCAATCTAGGTGATCCAAAAAGTAGAGAGTCGTAGTCCTGGCTGGCGACAGCCCAGACGACATTTCTAGAAGCCATGTACGCCGCTTGCGCTTCTCCTTCAGAAGGAGCTTGAACTACTGGAATACCCATAGCTCTTAATAGCTTTTTAGCTTCATCAACCATGTCATTGGTTAACTTAGATGCCATTTGAGCGTATTTACGGGCGCTCTCTATATCCCCACTAGCAAGCGCTTCTTCGTATTTGGATAATGCCTCAGCCTTAATGCTACTCCTCATAGCTATCTCCTTGGACTTTAGCTCCGGAGGTCTGCCATCGAATACGTAGACAGGCTTAATTCCGGATTCCATTAAATTTATTGTTCTATAGAAGAGACCGCTTAGATGGCTAGTAATTCTACCCTTAGAATCCATTAAAGGAGTTCCATCGGGCTGCCTAATAGCAGCGAGGAATTGATATAACGCGTTATATGCATCTATTGCTATGCTTTTTCCGCGTAGTTCCCTTAGGTCAATGATTACCTTAAGTGCTTTATCAGGTATCAAGTCTCTTAGATCAACTCCCACCTGTAGTTCAACCCTTATAATTAATTCCTAGAAAGTTTTTAAGGAGTATATTAGCATGATATCTTATAAGGTCTGGAATTACTAGAAAACGGTTGTAATGATGTCGTTGGAGGCTCAATTAAGTAGTAAAGGTCCGGCAATAGTGGACGCATCCAACCCTCCAATATGTAGTAGTTGTGGTAAGCTAGTAGCGCCCTTAGAGAAGGGAGTCAAATTCCCATGTCCAAACTGCGGGTCAGTAACTTTATGGCGTTGTAAGGACTGCAGGAGTTTAGGAGTTAGGTATGTATGTCCTAAGTGTGGATTTGAAGGCCCTTAATGGTGGTTCCATTGGCCAAGATCATGGCGGTACTTAAAATATATCCTAAAGATGTAGATGTAGACTTAGATAAGGTTATCACCGATATAAACAGTAGGTTGCCAGCGAAGTATAGTTTAGTTAGGAGCGAGAAAGAGTATGTCGCGTTTGGATTATACTTATTAAGGATTTATGTTATCATGCCCGAGGAGACGGAGGGAGGTACTGAGGAACTTGAGGACTTAATAAGAGGCGTGGATGGAGTTGAAAATACCGAAACAGAGGTAGTCACTAGAATATCGGACTAGCATGTGGAACCGCCATGCATTCGAATGGAATCTAGAGCTTGCTATGGTTAATAACTCTCTAACTTGACTTCTGAATATATCCAGCCCTCATTGGTTGTTTAAAATCGTTGCTGCATACTTTAATTGATCTTTTGAACTGCTTTAGCTACTTATCTCCCTACCTTAAAGGACAGAGGCTCTCTAAATAATGACTAAACTTTAAACTTTATATATCTCGGTACTATATGGTAGTGTTAGCACATACTGCGGTGGTACTATAAAATGCCTGAAGCAGTATTTAAACATATAGTTAGAATAGCTGGAACAGATATTGATGGTAACCTTACCTTGGTATACGGCCTATCAAAGATCAAGGGCGTCGGCTATCAGCTAGCTGCCGCTATATCCAGGGTCTTAAATCTCGATCGTGACTTAAGGATTGGTTATTTATCTGAGTCCGATGTAAGGAATATTGAAAACGTTTTATCAAACCCTCTTTCCTATGGAATACCTTCATGGTTGTTGAATAGGAGAAGAGATTACTCAGATGGTAGGGACAAGCATTTAATAGGATCCGACCTGATTTACGTTGTTAGGGAGGATATAGAAAGGGAGAAGAGGATTAAGTCATGGAGAGGTATAAGACATGCCTTAGGACTTAAAGTAAGGGGTCAGAGAACGCATACCACTGGTAGGTTAGGTCCCACGGTAGGTGTCACTAAGAGGGCGCCCCAGCAAGGGTGAATGATTTATGGGCGATCCTAAGAAATCGCGTAAGAAGTGGGAGCGGCCAGGCCATCCATGGATTAAGGAGAGATTGAAGCAGGAATTAGAACTCGTTGGTAGGTATGGTCTTAGAAATAAAAGGGAATTATGGATTGCCCAGACGATACTTAGAGATATTAGGAGTAAGGCTAAGAAGCTACTTTCACTTCCACTAGAGGTCAGGCGTGTTAAGGAGAGAGGGCTAGTAGCAAGGTTGTACAGGGCGGGTATACTTAACAGCGAGAGTGCTGCCCTAGAGGACATTCTAGGTTTAGATGTTGAGTCGGTGCTTGAGCGACGGCTACAAACAATAGTCTTTAGGAAGGGGCTAGCTAAAAGTATACATCATGCAAGGCAACTTATAGTTCACGGCCATATAGCCATAGGGTTAAGAAGGATTAGATCGCCTGGTTATCTGGTCTCTAGGGATGAGGAGAATTTGATAGGCTATGCACCTTCTTCACCTTATGCTAAAAACACGGTAAGTGGGTGATGGCACATATTCGCAGCAAGGGAAATCAAATGGGGAGTAGTTCACATATTTAGCTCATTTAATAATACAATAGTTCATATAACGGATTTGAGCGGTGCCGAAACGATAGCTAGGACGTCCGGGGGAATGGTGGTTAAGGCAGATAGGGAGAAGCCATCACCGTACACAGCTATGATGATAGCGTATAAAGCGGCGCAGGAGGCTATGGATAAAGGTATAGGGGCAGTCCATATTAAGGTGAGGGGGCCTGGCGGCCATGGTCCTAAGATCCCAGGACCCGGCGCTCAAGCAGCGATAAGAGCGTTGGCTAGGGCTGGCTTTATAATAGGTAGAATAGAGGATGTAACGCCTATACCGCATGACACCACCAGAAGGCCTGGCGGTAGACGTGGACGTAGAGTTTAAGGGATTATCAATGGGTCCTGGCATTAAAGTCCTCGAAAAAGGTGACAACTACATAAAGCTGTTATTTGAGAACGTTCCATTACAGCTAGTTAATGCTATTAGAAGGGTTGCGATGACCGAGGTACCATGTATGGCCATAGATGAAGTCGTATTTATCGATAACACATCAGTTCTCTATGATGAAATTATAGCTCATAGGTTAGGCTTAATACCTCTAACATCAGATGAAGCTTTAAGCAAATATAAATCACCTGATGAATGCGTTGAATGTAGTAGTGTTGAGGAGTGTGAGGGATGTTATGTCGTATTAAGTCTTGATGTAACATCGAGGAATGAAGTCATAACGGTGTATTCACGTGATCTAGTTTCTCAAGATCCTAATGTAGTGCCTGTAAGCCCTGATATACCTATAGTTGTGTTGGCGCCTGGTCATAGGTTGGCTTTAGAAGCTAGGGCTAGGCTGGGTAGGGGCAGGGATCATATAAAATGGTGTCCAGTCACTGTTGCTACTGTTACGTACTTAGCGAGGGTAAATGTAGATTTAAATAAATGTACATTATGCGGTAAGTGTGTTGACGCGTGTCCTAAGAACGTTTTCAGTACAACTTCAACTGGGTTGGTAGTTGATGAAAGCAAATGCACTCTATGTAAGTACTGCATTAAAGTATGTGATAATGAAGCTATAGAGCTGGATTCATATAAGGATAAGTACATACTTTATATTGAAGGAACCGGCGCATTAAGGCCTGAGAGAATATTTTTGGAATCTTTAAAGATCATTATTAATAAGCTTCAAAATCTTTTTAATGAGGTCAATAGTTTGGGAGGTGGCAGCTCTTGAGGAGGACAGGGCCAACTAATATAGTGCTAAGGAAGTTAATTAGTGAGTTAAGGAAAAGCGCTAGGAGGTATAATGCACCAATATGGAACTACGTTGCAGAATTACTTATGAGGCCTAGCAGAAGGCGTGTGGTGGTAAACTTAGGGCGGCTCAATAGATACGTGAATGATGGCGATGTAGTGGTCGTGCCTGGGAAGATATTAGGAGCAGGCTCCCTCAATAAGAGGATAACGATAGCTGCATATTCGTGTTCACTAAGTGCCTTAGAAAAGATCAAGTCCTCCGGAAGTAGGTTAATAACTATTAAGGATTTAATCAAGGAGTTTCCTAAAGGTAGCGGTGTTAAGGTGATAATATGAGTGATAACGTATTGGTGGTTGATGCTGAAGGAGCTGTATTAGGTAGGTTATCTACTTATGTAGCTAAAGCTCTGTTAAGTGGATATAAGGTGTATGTGGTTAACGCTGAGAAGGCGGTGGTTAGTGGTAACAGGTTGATGGTCATCAATTCATATAGGGTATGGTTAAGTATTAAAACCCTAAGGAATCCATATAAATGGTCCCCTAAGAGACCTAGGAATCCAGTAGCTATAGTTAAGAAAGCTGTAAAGGGGATGCTCCCGAAGGATAATTGGAGGGGCTCCTTAGTTCTTAAGAACCTAAAGGTATATGTGGGTTTCCCAGAAAACCTGAAAAACTTCAAGGCGATTAAGTTAGCTGAAGCCGATGCCTCTAAACTAAGTAGGGGGTATGTGAGCGTAGGTGAAATAGCGAAGGCTCTTGGGTGGAAAGGATGAGCGCTCAGCAAACAACTAGGGTCGTGATTGCATCAAGTAAGAGAAAGACAGCTGTAGCTAGAGCTATAGTTAAGCCCGGTAGTGGTAGGGTGCGTATTAACGGCACGCCAGTCGAGATATATCCGATCGAGATGGCCCGCCTAAAGATGATGGAACCGCTGCTCTTAGCTGGGGAAGGGATTTGGAAATCGGTTGATATCGAGGTAAATGTTAGGGGAGGCGGCGTAATGGCTCAAGCAGACGCCGTTAGAACAGCTATTGCTAGAGCTTTAGTATTGTATACTGGAAGTGATGAGCTAAAACGGCGCTTCAAGGAATATAGTAGGAGCATGTTATCAGGTGACCACAGGCAAACAGAGCCTGAGAAGTGGATGAGATACAGCGCTAGGAGATGGAGGCAGAAGTCGTATAGGTGATGATCTATGGTAATAATCCCAGTTAGATGTTTCACCTGCGGTGCAGTTATAGGTGATAAGTGGGAGAAGTTCATTTCCAGAGTTAAAAACGGTGAGGACCCCAGTAAAGTATTAGACGATCTAAATGTTAAAAGGTATTGCTGTAGAAGGATGTTGCTTTCCCATGTCGATTTAATAAATGAGCTTATAATGTACTCGAGGAGGGTTTAACTAATGTCATATAGCTCTGAAGAAAGGAAGGAGTTTGAGAAGACATTAATTAGTGAGAAGGGCGCTATAGAGCTTCTGGCGCCGTTGGATGTATATTTAGCTGCGGGCGTTCATATAGGCACCCATATATGTACTAAACATATGGAGAGGTTCGTATATAAGTTAAGACCTGACGGTCTTTACATATTAAATGTTAGATTAATAGATGAACGTATCAGGGTGGCAGCAAAGTTTATATCAAGATTTAACCCAGAATCAGTTCTAGCTGTTTCAGCACGTCAGTACGGATTTAAACCTGTTGAAATGTTTGCCCGGCTAACTAATGGCAAGCATGTTATAGGTAGGTTTGTTCCTGGCACGTTAACTAATCCTAGGATTAAGTCGTACGTTGAAAGCGATGTAGTAATAATTACTGATCCAAGAACGGACGTTCAAGTACTTGTTGAGGCATCTAAAATAGGCATCCCAGTAGTAGCTATTGCTAGTACGGATAGTAGATTAGCTAATATAGACTTAGTCATACCTGGCAATAATAAAGGTAGGAAATCCCTAGCTGTCATTTACTGGTTATTAGCTAGGCAGGTACTAAGGGAGAGAGGAGTCATACCGCCAAACGGTGATCTGTCAGTAGGGATTGAGGAATTCGAGACTAAGGTGGGTTGATGAGCATAAGAAGGTACCCCGCGGTTGCTGGTACTTTCTATGAATCGAGACGTGAAGCACTAGTAAATAGGATTGAATGGTGTTTTAATCATCGATTAGGGCCTGGCAATTTACCTAAAGTCAGTATTCAGAGACGTAAGGAGAGCATAGGATTTATAGTACCACATGCTGGTTACATGTATAGCGGCCCTATCGCAGCCCATGCTTACTATAGACTTGCATTAGAAGGTAGGCCCGATGTATTCGTAATTATAGGCCCTAATCACACAGGCATAGGGACAGCGGTTTCGATTTATGATAAAGGTGTATGGGTGACTCCACTAGGTGAAGTTAGGGTGGACTCTGAGTTTGCCTTAGAGATCTTAAAGAATTCTAATTATATAGATATAAACTATCCAGCACATACCTATGAACACTCTATAGAGGTTCAATTACCATTTCTTCAATACTTATTTAACGAGTTCCCATTCGTACCAGTAACCATGGGTTATCAAACACCTGAAATAGCTAAAGATGTGGCAAACGCCATTGTTAATGCTTCAAGGAAATTAGGAAAGAATGTAGTGATTCTAGCATCAACTGACTTCACTCACTATGAACCACATGATGTAGCATATAAGAAGGATGAGGAAGCCATACAATCAATTATTAGGTTAGACCCAGAACTCCTATATGAGGTTGTTACGTCCAAGGACATCAGCATGTGTGGCGTAGGGCCTGTAATGACTTTAATGTATGCGGCGATTAATTCTGGCGGTAGATCCGGCGAATTACTTAAATACGCTACTTCAGGCGACGTAACAGGGGAGTTAGAGGCAGTTGTCGGCTACGCATCAATTAGAATTTACTAGGAGATTATGAGACCTTCAGCTGTAGTTAACGAATTACATGTTAAGGCCTCCGAGTACGTACCTCTTTTCTGTCTACCCCTACCCAATAAGCATAATCCTGTAATTGTTTTGCCGTTAGGAAATAGCGTTGTAAGTTTATGCATACAGCTAAAATCCCTGGATTACGGGTTAGAGGTGGTAGGAGTTATTGATGAGACATTAATTAAATTATTATTTGATTTCTACGAATTCCTAAGAGATGAATTAGGTGTTAATTATGGAATTAGGGTACACGTCGATTCGAGTTATGTCCATGAAGGCTTTCTCTACGTGCTTATAACTAACAATATAATTAAGTCGTTAAGCGGTATTCTAGGTATCAATGAAGTTGAATCGCTAACTATAATAGATGGTAGGCTAGGCTTAAACGAGTGCATCAGTGGTCTCAGAACTTTTGAATTAGCTAATGGACCTTACATATGGAGGTATCGTAGCGAGGTTATCAAGATGGATAATGATGTAAGGTTATATATAAGTAAAATCCAAAGTACATATAAATTAAGCCTTAGCGCCATCGTCTATGATGAAGGCTTACTCAATACATTAACGCATTTAGCAGGATTACTAACGATCAAAGTATTTGATATACTAAAGAAGAATGATATATCTAGCCTAAGAGCATACATTAAGTTATATAATGCATTATTAATGGGCTTAATCGATGATGATAGCCAACTAAATACCCATAGATTTCTCCCCAATAATGACATATTTACATATATCGTAGATCTAAATAGGGTGTTAGGAGTTCATGGCCGCTTTAAAGCTTAAGTTAATTAAGTTAGGTGGAAGCGTATTAACATTTAAGGAGAAACCATTACTCGTTAGAAGGGAGGTCCTTAGCTCCTTAGTTGCTGAAATACGTGATGTATTATTAGAGAATAATGATATGAGATTAGTGCTAGTTCATGGCGGTGGCAGCTTCGGGCATTATATAGTTCGTAAGTGCTTAAATATTGTTGGACGAATAGATGATAGATGCTTCTCCGAGGCAGCATTTTACATGTCCATACTAAATAACGTTGTGGTTAGGGAGTTACTGAGCAGCAATTTAATGCCGATTACCATACCACCTCATGCGATCTTTAAATTTACTTCTGACGGATCGCTTCAATACGACCTTAAAATTATTAAGGATTTCATGGAAAAGGGCTTCATCCCAATATTATATGGGGATGTAGTATTATGCAGCGACGGCTATAAGGTACTTTCGGGCGATACCATAGCATGGGTTATAGCTAAGGAGTTAAACGTTAAGGAGATAGTTTTCGTAACTGATGTTGACGGCATCTATAATAAGGATCCAAAGAAATACGAGGATGCGATACTTTTAGAGCGTGTTAAGGCGTATGAGTTGATGAAGTTAGACTTACGGTCCTCGAATAGATACGACGTAACGGGCTCGATGGAATTTAAATTATTAGAGGGTGTGAAGTTAGGTGTAAACGGAGTTATTGTTAAGGTGATAAACGGGTTAATTAAGGGGAACCTATTTAAGGCATTAAATGATGAGGACTTCGTAGGTACGGTGGTAGAGTATTGAATTGCAGTAATGCGGATAGAAAACTAGAGCATATCGAAATATCCTTGAAGGAGGATGTTGAAGGACCTTTAACTACGTGGTTGGAGTGCGTACATTTAATTCATAATGCGGTACCCGAGTTAAATATCAGCGAAGTAGATACGTCAGTAACGTTTCTTGGTAAGAAATTATCTGCGCCATTAATAATTAGCGGTATGACTGGAGGCGCTCCAAGCACCGAGAAAATAAATGCTGAGTTAGCCAAGGTCGTTGAAGCCCTAGGCCTAGGGCTAGGAGTCGGTAGTCAAAGATCAGCGATCGAATGCGAACACTTAAAGCACACATTTAATGTGGTCAGGTCTTACGCGCCTAAATCTCTAGTAATTGCTAATATAGGTATCTACGAATTCATCAAGTACGATTTGGGGATGATCGAGAAGGTAGTTAATATGGTTGAGGCTGACGCTCTAGCCGTACACTTAAATGTGGTGCAGGAATTAACCCAGCCTGAGGGCTCACACGATTTTAGGGGATTTCTTAATAAGCTTAAGGAGGTTTCACGTGTTTTACCGGTTCCAATAATCATTAAGGAGGTTGGATTCGGTCTTTCTAAGGATGTAGCTAGTGTAATTGGTGGTGCCGGAGTTAATTACTTCGATGTTGCTGGTGCTGGAGGAACTAATTGGGCCAAAATAGAACTATTGAGGGCTAGACGTAAGGGGGATAGAATTAAGGAGTACATGGCCTTAGAGCTCCTTAGATGGGGGATCCCTACGGCGGCGTCGATAGTTGAGGTTAGGACAGCACTACCTAGCGCAGGTATAATAGCTAGTGGCGGTATTAGAGGAGCTCTAGATGTCGTGAAGTCCATTAGATTAGGAGCTGATGTCGCTGGGATGGCATTACCGATCCTAAAGGCATATTATAGAGGTGAGTTGATGGAGTACTTACGTGGTTTAATAAATTCTATAAAGGCGATTTTGCTTCTTACTGGTTCAAGGAACGTAAATGAGCTGAAGACTAAGCCTGTGGTCATTTACGACCCATTAAGAACTTGGATTATTCAACGTAATTTAAAAGTAATTATGTAGTTCTTTTAAAAGGTGTCGATCTATGTCTGAAGCTCTATTAGCATATGCTAACAGCTTAGCTGGTAAGATCGATGCTATAATAAATGACGTTGTTAGGGGTGATGAGAGGAGCCTGTATGATGCATCAATGCATTTAATTAGGGCTGGGGGTAAGAGATTAAGGCCTTTATTGGTCGTTCTGTCTGCAAGGATTTTCGGATTAGGGGAGGAATTGGCGTTGTATCCTGCTGCCTCCGTAGAGATACTTCATAACTTTACATTAATTCACGATGACATAATGGATAGGGATGAGTTTAGGAGAGGCGTTCCTACAGTCCATAAGGTGTACGGGGAAGCCATGGCAATACTAGCCGGGGATCTGCTTTTCGCTAAATCCTATGAGGCACTATTGAAATTAGCTGATTACGGGATCCCATCAGATCGTCTAATCAAGGCCTTAAAGGAGTTAACATGGGCAGCTATAACTGTCGCTGAGGGTCAGGCGCTCGATATGGAGTTCGAGCGTAGAACTGACGTTACTATCGATGAGTACCTCAGGATGGTATTTAAGAAGACAGCTGCCTTATTTAAGGCTTCAGCATACATCGGGGCTGTCATAGCTGGAGCTGATGAGGGGTCTCTAGAGCGTATTAGTAATTTCGCTAAATACATTGGTATAGCATTTCAAATTAGAGACGATGAGCTAGGGTTGGTTGGCGATGAGAAAGTCTTAGGTAAGCCTATATATAGTGATTTAAGGGAGGGTAAGAAGACATTACCAGTTATATATGCATTAAATAATACTAGTGAACAATCCAAGAAATTCATACTTAACGTCTTAGGCAATAGAAATGCATGTGTAGATGATTTAAGGAGGGCAGCTGAGTTAATAATTGAGTCAGGCGCGTTGGAGTATAGTAATAAAGTGGCTGAAGAATTCCTTTCAAAAGGTTTAGCATTAATCGAGGATATCAAGACTAACGATATTAAAGCTAAGGAGATGATTAAGGACTTCGCATTGTTTTTGACTAGGAGGTATTACTAATTGAGCATTTCATCAAGATTAAATAAGCGCTTAAATAACCTACGTAGGTATTATTTAGGTGTTCACTATTATATGGTAGACCCTGAATACGATGCCTTAAGGTCTTTAGATGTTATGGAAGTTAAGAGGTTGATAGATAATGAGCTTCTTACGGAGGATTTAATGCTATGTAATGACAGGCTACGTAAATGCGTGAAGATTAGTAGAGGGGCTAAGGTATGTAAATTTGAGGTCTCAGGCCATGATGTAATACTTAAGGTAGATGAGCTATTAAATGTTGATATCGATGATTTAATAGCACATATAATTACTAGCAAGGGTGAGACCAGGAAGGTGTACTCTCCCTGTAAAGGCTATATACTAATTATTGAAGAATTACCTGAAAGACCTGAGAAATATTCTATTTATGTTGTTGGTGATGAGTATGTCAGTGAGCTCGAGTTTAGAACTACGTGAGATAATATTTAAGTTAGCCCTAAAGAACGCTATAGAGCATTCAGGTAGAGCGCTACCTCAACCGGTCATTAGCAAGCTGCTAGGTTTAATGCCTGAATTAAGGTCCAATGTTAGAGAATTATCCTCATTAGTTTCTGAAATAATTAGTGAAGTCAATAAGCTAAGTCTAGAAGATCAAATTAAATTAGCTAAAGAGAGGTACCCCGAGATCTTTGAGAGAAAAGAGATTGCGAAAAGTAGGGGTCTACCTCCATTACCTAATGTTGAGCTGTATAAGGAGATACGAACAAGATTCGCCCCTAATCCAGACTTCCTTATACATTTAGGGAATGCTAGACCTGCTATACTTAGCTATGAGTACGCTAAGATGTATGATGGTAAGTTCATATTAAGGTTTGAGGATACCGATCCTAAGACTAAGAAACCGTTGCCTGATGCTTACAGTCTCATAAAGGATGACCTAAGATGGCTAGGTGTGATATGGGACGAAGAATACATACAGTCATTAAGGATGGAAGTGTATTATGAATTAGCTAAGGAGCTAATAAATGTGGGAGGAGCATATGTTGATTTATGTAGCAGGGATGAGTATCGTAAGTATAAACTCGATATGAAGCCATGTCCTCACAGAGGCTTGGATGTAGATAAGAATTTAGAGCTATGGGACAGGATGCTATCTAATCACTTTAGCGAGGGGGAGGCGGTTCTAAGGGTAAAGACAGATACGACCCATCCAGATCCATCGGTGAGGGATTGGGTGGCGTTTAGAATAATTGATACGGACAGGAATCCACACCCTATAACTGGCTCTAAATACAATGTATGGCCGACATATAATTACGCAGCCGGTGTAGATGACCATCTCATGAATGTAACCCATATACTCCGTGGTAAAGAGCACATGGTTAATACCATTAAGCAGAGATACCTATATGGGTATTTTAAGTGGAGGTATCCTGAGGTGATTAACGTAGGAAGGTTGAGACTAGAGGGGTTGATACTTAGTAAGTCTAAAATTAAGGACCTGCTGTTCAAATATCCTAACGTATTTAAAGAGATAGACGATATTAGATTTGGAACCATAGCATCACTAAGGAGGAGGGGTATACTCCCGGAGGTCATTAGGAAATTGATCATGGAGGTAGGTATTAAGGACACCGATGCAGTAATTAGCTGGGATAATATCGCGGCAACAAATAGAAAGCTTATTGATGCTTCATCTAAGAGGTTGATGTTTGTACCTCAGCCCGGCGTTAATGTAATAATTAAAGGCGTGCCTAAGGAGTTAAATAAGGTTTCAATACCTTTACACCCTACAAATAAGGATCTAGGTAGTAGAAGCATCGAAGTAAATTTAATTGATGATAAGTTAATGGTATTGATAAGTAGTGATGACTCCCTTAAGTTTAGGGAATTAGGCTACGTTAGATTGATGGAATACATGAACATTAAGTACGTTGGCGAGCTCCGTGATGGTATTTTAGCTGAGTTCTTTAGTATCGAGTTAAGCGATGCTAGGAAATTAAATGCTCCAATAATTCAGTGGGTACCCTATCATAACCATGTTAGAGTGATGGTAATGAAGCCCGAGGGGCTTAGGATATCAAGGATTAGAGGTTATGGCGAGCCGTTTATGATGAATTTAAAAGTGAATGAAGTGGTACAGTTGGTCAGATTCGGCTTCATTAAGGTAGATAAGGTCAGGCATAATGTTATTATAGCTATATACCTACATGACTGACATCCTTAGAGTTTGTACTTAAACCTAATTCGGCATTAATTATTGGATGGTTATGTAATTCGCTTAATGAGTTAACTTGATGGCGATATACAGTACCTTCTATGTGCTCTTCAATAATCATTGATGGAATTAATATGTTTGTTAATATATCATCATCTATTGAGGGTATATATATGATGTTTGTATCTAGAAACGTTATTTTATCGTAGAGGCGTATTTTCCTTAGGAGCTCATAACTTTTACTATCGTATCCTACATAAATGAGGAGTTTCATACCCATCGTAGCTGCCTATATTCAGGGTAGTTATTCGAATTATTTAAAAAATGATGGGCTACTTAACATTTGATCGTGGATCATAATCGAGTAGCACCCATGAAGGAGTGTAACCCTCGAGACCTCGGGGGAAGCCCTCGCCCTTCAGGGCGGGGAGGAGGTCAGCTAGAGTAAGATTTAAAAGTAGTCATATATTTTAAGACCTGTATGGTGAGTGATATTTAGTGAATATCAAATAAGTAGGGATAAGCTAAGAGTTATCATTAGGGAGTTAAAGCGATGGAAGTCGCATGCCACGACATTGCTTTCCCTTTATATACCTCCTGGGAGACCTATTAGCGACGTAGTTAATATGTTAAGACAGGAATTGGCCATCACGGACAATATTAAGCTTAAGAGAACTAAAGATAGAGTTCAAAGGGCATTAAGTGTTGCCATAGATAGATTAAGTGATATTTCTAAGATTCCACCTAACGGCCTAGTAATATTCTCTGGCGAGGATGAGGATAGCGGTGAATTCATGTGCATGGTGTTTTCACCGCCGGATCCTATAACAATCTATTTTTATAGAACTGATAAGTACTTCCATACAGAGTTCCTTGAAGTAATGGTTGAGGAAAGCGATGTCTACGGCCTAGTAATTATTGAAAGAGACGAAGCTACTATAGGTCTATTGAAAGGGGCATCATTAATTGTTCTTGAGGAATTAGAGGGGTATATTCCAGGGAAGCATAGTAAGGGCGGTCAGTCTCAGAGACGCTATGATAGGATAATTGAGGAATTAGTTGATGAGTTCTATAAAAGGGTAGGTGAGGCGGTAAATAGTAATCTTCTACCGTATCTTGAAAGCGGGAAACTAAAAGGTATTTTAGTAGGCGGTCCTGGATATGCGAAGAACGACTTTGTCAAAGGTGATTATATAGACTATAGGCTTAAAGAGAGAATACTTAATCCGTTAATAGATGTTAGCGCTCAAGGTGAGCCAGGACTTAAGGAGTTAGTTATGAAGGCATACGATATAATTAAGGGACATAGGTATGTGGAGACTGTTAATGCTATTGAGGAGTTCAAATATCACTTAGCTAAGGATGACGGTTTAGCGCTCTATGGGTTAAATGATATTCTGAAGGCACTTGAGTTTGGAGCTGTGAAGGCATTAATAGTGATCGAAAACCATCAAAACATTGATGAGTTGCTCGAGGAAGCCAAGAAGTATGGAGCAACGGTCTACGTGGTGCCTGAGTCGATACCTGAATATGTGTGGATTGAGAAAACATTTAATGGGATTGTAGCGATTTTAAGGTATAGATTAACATAATCTATAAGGTATGTTAAAATGAGTAGTGAAAGGAGGTTAAGGCAACCCATAGTTGTTGTATTAGGTCATGTCGATCACGGTAAGACGACATTATTAGATAAGATTAGGGGTACTGCAGTTGCTAAGAAGGAGCCAGGCGAAATAACCCAACATATAGGAGCTAGTTTAGTACCTGCGTCGGTGATCAATGATTTGACCAAGCCGTTAAGGGAGTTCTTCAATATACAGCTTAAGATCCCGGGACTACTTTTTATAGATACCCCTGGACATGAAGTATTTAGTAATTTAAGGAGGAGAGGTGGCAATATAGCAGATTTCTCAATACTTGTTATAGATATTAATGAGGGAATTAAGAAACAGACTATCGAGTGTATTGAGATATTAAGAAGTAGGAGGGTTCCTTTCGTGGTAGCCGCCAATAAGATCGATAAAATCCCTGGATGGAGGCCTAACATGGATGAGCCGTTTCTCATAACGATAAGAAAGCAGTCGAAAAATGTTGTTGATGAGCTTGATAGAAGAATATATAGCTTAGTTGGTGAATTGAGTGGTTTAGGTTTTAATGCCGATAGATTTGATAGAATTAAGGACTTTACAAGGACCTTAGCGATAGTCCCCGTCTCTGCCCGGACTGGTGAGGGCATAGCTGAATTACTCGCAGTCCTTGCAGGACTTACTCAGAGGTATCTAACGAATCAATTAATGTTTACTGAAGGTCCGGCCAAGGGTGTTGTACTTGAAGTCAAGGAGTTAAGTGGTTTAGGTACATGTATTGATGTAATTATATACGATGGAGTATTGAGAAGAGGCGATGAGATAGTCGTCGGTGGCATTAATAGGCCTATAGTGACTAAGGTGAGGGCATTGTTAATGCCTAAACCACTAACTGAGATGCGGGCCTCTGATGCGGGCTTCGCAACTGTTGAGGAAGTATCTGCTGCCAGTGGTGTCAGAATTAGTGCGCCAGGCCTTGAGGAGGCGATAGCTGGTGCACCTGTATACGTTATACCCAAAGGCGCCTCGATAGATGAATACGTTAATAAGGTCTCTGAGGAGGTCTCTCAAGTGAGGTTTAGGAGAGACATTGATGGCCTCATCATTAAGGCTGATGCTTTAGGTACGTTAGAAGCTATAGTAAGTATACTTGAAGGTAAGGGATTTCCGGTTAGGATAGCTGATGTCGGCCCACTATCTAAAAGAGAAGTTATGGAGGCATCTATAGTGCATAGGAAGAATAAATACCTTGGCGTGATATTGTTATTTAATGTTAAGGCATTACCTGATGCTGAGGAATTAGCCGTCAGGGAAGGTATTAAAATATTAAGTGACAATGTGATATACAGGCTTATAGAGAGTTATGAGAAATTCGTAGATGAACTGAAGACTGAGGAAAGAAGACAGGAAATCATGAAGACGGTATTCCCAGCTAAATTTAGGGTTTTACCCGGCTATGTATTCAGGAGGAGCGACCCTGTAATAGTAGGTGTTGAGGTGATTGAAGGGATTTTAAGGCCAGGTTATCCAGTCATGAGGGATGATGGAAAGGAACTAGGTGTTATTATGCAGATCCAAGATAGAGGTAAGAGCTTATCTGAGGCTAGGAAAGGTTCTGCAGTAGCGGTTTCGATAAGAGGTAATATAATGGTCGGTAGGCATTTAGATGAGGGTGACATACTCTATACGAGCCCTAACGAAGAAGACTTAAGGAAGGTATTAACAAAATTTAAGGACGTATTAAGTGAGGATGACATTAGGCTTATCAAGGAAATAATTAAGATCAAGCAGAGAGCTGATACAACATATGGTTTATCCTTAATTCCTCTTCTGAGAGAAAGATAAAACGCTCATGTACGTGATCTGCAGAATGTTTATCTATATAAAATCTGATTATGGATTAAAGGTAAAGAGGTATGGAGAGCATCAGTAAGGGGTTAGGAGATTAATTGAATCACTTACGAACAATTAGTTTTCTAGCCTCCCTCTCAGTTTCCCTTAAAATCACTATATCACCTACTCTCACAGGCCCCTTAATATTCCTAGTTATTATCCTCCCCTTGTCCCTGCCCTCAAGAATCCTCACCCTCACTTGAGTTATCTCACCCGTTACTCCGGTACGTCCTATTATCTGTATGACTTCTGCTGGAAATCCGAATTCCTCAACCACATTAACATCTGGCTGATTTATTACCACCTTTTTCTCATCACTCACCTCTGATACCCTAACATTATGCATTACTCGGGTTATAAAAATTCTTTTGAACATATAGATGGACCTATAAGGGGTTCGGGTTTCATTGGACTTGACATTGTTTGATGTCAAGCCCTCTACCCTTGGCTTCATCGCCCTCAGGGCCCCCTTCATCGGGCCAATATCGTTGGGCCCCGCCCGGGGCGACCAAGCCCGCAGCTCCTCCGTCGGAGCCTCAGGATCATCGCCGTGGGGAGACCTCTGCACCTCGGACTTCCTGCTTCAGGTGAGGGATTCGATATTAACGCTTATAGACCTTTTATGAAACTTAAAGTAGCTAACAAAGGCATGAGGCATCAGTATACTTAATAACCATCAAGATGTAAGGAAAACCAGTAAATATAAAGGTAATAACAACAGCCAAAAAGAAGGCAAGCCGCACAATCATTAATTTAAATTTTTAAATTGCAATCTTTAGAATGTAGGTAGGTGTATAATGTGCCTAAGATATCTAGATGCTCGTTTTGCGGAGGGGATATTGAAGTGGGTAGCGGTTTAATGTACGTAATGAATGATGGCACCATACTAAGGTTCTGTTCAAGTAAATGTTTTAAGAATTTCAAGTTAGGTAGGGATCCTAAGAAATTACCCTGGACCCTTAGATATCTACGTAAATAGCTAAATTTAAATCCAGCCCCCTACGGGCCTAAAGGGCGGGGATCCCAACACCCAGTTTGAAGGGCGGTTAGGGCCAGAGCTCGACCTAGGCTACTAGCTGGGGATCGATTCCCTAAGGCAAACCACCACCAAATACTTTAGAGGGCGTTTATCTATAGGCACTTACGCCTCAAGGAGGTAGGGCTTTCAAGCACAAGCATTTTAAACTTAAGTCTACATCTAGGAATAAGGAATAATGGGTGCCTATATGGTTGAGAGGACCATAGTTATAATTAAGCCTGACGGAGTTAAGAGAGGCTTAATAGGCGAAATAATTTCCAGATTTGAGAGAAAGGGATTTAAAATAAAAGCTCTGAAGATGACTAAATTAAGCCTCGAACAGGCGGAAAAACTATATGACATACATAAAGGAAAGCATTTCTATGATGAGCTAGTTAATTACATCACTTCAGGGCCTGTTGTTGCTATGATTCTTGAGGGCAGCGATGCTGTTAATGTGGTTAGATTGATGATAGGGGCTACTGATGGTAGGAAAGCTGCACCTGGTACTATAAGGGGTGATTACTCATTGTCAATATCAGAAAATGTTATTCACGCTGCTGATAGTCCTGAAAGAGCTGAATACGAAATTAGTGTGTTATTTAGACCTGAGGAACTGCTCTAAAGATGGACTGATATATAGTTGATTTAAGTACTTTTTAAGTCCTATTAGTCTTACTTCCTACTTGCTTTAGCCTTAAGTTCCTGATACGCCTTAGCTAATTCCTCAACCAAGTCTTTAGCACCGCCGGGCTCTATAATAGCAGCACTAGCGGCAGCTACCTCGATACCCGCGCTTTCACCTAACCTTTTTTTGCTGGGTACGTAAATGTATGGAACTTTCTTCTCTTCACATAATAATGGCAAATGCATAACTACTTCTGGGGGGTCTACGTCCTCGGCGATCAATACAAGTTTAGCTAACCCCCTCTCCACAGCCTTAGTTGTTTCGTTGGTCCCCTTCTTTATCTTGCCACCAGATTCCCTAGCCCTCCTTAGAGCTTCATATGCTTTCTCGGCTATTTCAGGAGGGACTTCAAACCTTACGTATTCAGGTTTGCTCATTCTCATCTCACCAGTCGTCAGTGAATAACTGTAATACATGAGTTTAAAAACTTATCTCAGCAATGGATGCGTGGTAGTCGTTGACTCATCGTATGTTCTCTTTTAAGCGTAATATCATCTTACTCCTATTAGCCGGAAAACGACAACATGCTTTATCGGCGCCGTTCCCCGCTTACGGTCGTTTTAGGTTTCCGTAAGCGGTTCCTCGCGGTTTCCCCGAGCCCCCTTGCCGCCCTTCTGGAGCGGGTAGCGGAAGCCCGGGGTCACCGACGTATCTATAGGGGGTTTATAGGCCTAGGAGTTAAGGCTAGACAAGTGCACAGCCTCAGCGTACCTAATGCCACTAAAACACCTACAAAAACCGTGAAAGATCTTAATCCTAAAACTGCTACCAACCCTATCAACTAAAGTGGTTCACGCTCTAAGGGATAATAAAAAGTTTAGGCTGTCCCTGATTAAGCAGTAATGCCGTTGATTACTTGATGGGGGATGTGTGGGCGAATCCGCGATGCTCGTGGGCTTTAAGGGCCTGACGATCTGCCTTATGGCGGGCCATCGTTAGATGCGGCCTCGCGGCGTTGGGCCCTACGAGCCCGTGGAGTGCAGGTGAAGCTAGTGATCCCACACCAGGGGCCAACCCCGCTCACGGGGTTAAAAGTAATTAAAAATTAGAAGTGCCGTGAGCAGGGAAACGCTATATAGACGCACGGCATCATCGTTCATAGTAGATCGAGAGCCGTGGCAAATATGAAAGCTTATAATGGCAATCAAAAGGAGCTAACCCATACCTAGGTGCGTAATAAGTCGCTCCCCCGAAGATTTCAATCTTAAATGGCGATGCTTTACATGCAGCTTAAACCCTGCGCCCGGGGGCTGTGGTAATGGCCATAACTCCGGGCCCTCAGAGTGGAGGAGATAATAGAAAAACGCAGTACTAGACGCTGAAGTACTATTAGGTACATGGTGCTCTCAGAAAGCCAGATAAGTTATCTAAGTAGTGGTGGTTGTCGGTATCATTACCCATTAGAACGACTTTCACAGCCTCAAGGGATGGAAGCTCCAGTCGTAAGGTCACCGCATTTCCTAAATGGACACTCGCTCCAGTATTTAATACATAGATCCACCTCATATAGGTTTAAGTATCTTCTTAAAATATCGCAAGCCGCTAAATAGTTTCCGCTTTCATGTGTAAATAGCTTAAAGAATTTACATTCAGAGCGAAGTGGTTTGGTTAGGCCATGGATTATTAATATAGGTCTACCATATTCTTTACCCTCCTCACGTGTTGAAACACTCTGATTCAGCTCTTTAAAAAATCTACATGTTGAGTATTCTACATTACTTAAGCATCTGGATAGTAAGGTTACGTCGGTTGTCGGCTTATCAAGTAAGGGGGATGTACATAGCCCCCCTCGGTACCAAGGACATGGCAAATGTTATTCCCGTAGTTCAAGTTACATAAAATAATAATAAGCTTATAAGGTTTCAATTCTTCTTAAACTAAGGAAGGGTCAAGATATGGATCAGGAAATTGAGGTAAATCAATCTAAGAGGGTAAAGCTTAAGGTGGTGTATGAAGACCCGGATGTGCTCGTAGTTACTGCACCTAATGAGGATGAATTGATTAAGATATTACTTGATCTACTTAGAGATAAGCCTATGAATGTTAAGGAATTACATTCGATCCTATCTGGATTAGCTAGCGAGGACAAGATTAGGAGGGCGTTAATAAAGTTAGTAAATGACGGAGTAGTTTATATGGGAGTAGATGGCAGATTCACAGTTGCTGGAGTTTAAATCAGCTGCCCATGTAAGAGAACACTAAATAAATTAACGATATAGTAACGGATTGTACGCCCTTAGGCTAACATTTTATAAGACGAGTTATAGAGTACTAGTTAGTGGTGATGGAAGATGTCTAGGGTAACAGAGGACGAGTTAAAGAAGGCTCTATCCACAGCGGTTGTTGAGAGAAAAGATCCTAAAAAACGTTGGATGGAGAGAATGATGAAGAGCGCAAAGTCCTATCATAAAATATGTCCATACTTCGATAAACGGCTGGGGAATTGTTTTCTAAGGCAGCTAAGTGATAAGAAGGGGAAGTGTGAACGTGAGGGTAAGTTTGATGGATGCCCGGTGTTTATCGGGTTCCTTGATCAAAGCTATGATAAGCTTGTGCGTGAGGGTAGGCAATTACCGATAGACTTTAGAGACCTCTCTATGACGATATATTAATACAATGATAATTAAGGTGAGGAATGAGTATTATTAGAGATCCATATACCTACTTACTAGGGGAGTTTGCTGAGTTAGTATGTAGAGCTTTAGCCGATTTCTGCCCTTCTCTAGCCCTTAATGATGTTCTACATATTATTGAGGAACCGCCAAGGAGAGAATACGGGGATTTATCCTTACCTATGTATAGATTATTAAAGTACTGCAAGGTGGATTTAAGTAAATTCGCTAATGCGGTGAGGAATATTAGTTTAAACAAGATCTTCATGGAATTAAAGATCGTTAATGATTACTTAAATGTGAGAATAAATACTGCGGAATATGCCAAGGTAATAATTAATGCTGTAAGAGGTGATGGAGCTAACTATGGCTTAATACCTGATGATAGGAAATTAAATATAGTGATCGAGTTCGTGAGTGCTAATCCTGTTCACCCGCTTCATATTGGATCAGGTAGGAATGCGGTACTAGGGGACTTCCTAGCAAGGCTCTTTGAAGTTAAAGGTCATAACGTTCAGAGAAGGTACTATATAAATGATTTAGGTAGGCAAGTAGCTACTTTAGTCTACGGTTATATGAGGCTAGGCATGCCTACACCTCCTGAGGACGTTAGGCCAGACATATGGTTTGGTCTCATCTATGCAGTAACAAATACCATAATTGATATCCTGAGGCTAAGGAAGGAATTAAGTAATGCAGGAAAGAATGATCCTGAAGCATATGTTAAGCAGTTAGAATTAGATGAGTTAATTATGACTCTCTCGGAGTTAAGATCTAGGAATAAGGAATTAGTTGATAGGTTGCTCGACAATATATCTAGGGACAGCGATCCCGATAAGAATGTTGAAGAATTAATGATGCGTTACGAGTCTGGAGACCCTAAAGCGGTAAGTTTATTTAGGTTTGTAGTTGCTAAGGTTCTTTCAGGGATCCAGGAAACCCTAAGGAGGCTTAACGTCAGATTCGATAAATGGGACTGGGAAAGTGATTTAGTATTTAATGGAATGGTACGTAATGTATTGGAGTTGGCTAGGAAATCTAATTACTTCATACTCTATAAGGGTGCTCCAGCATTAGACTTTAGTTCTTTGCAACATGATCCAGACATTAAGAAGAGTCTAAAACTACCTAAAAGCATTAATATCCCGCCGTTAATACTGATGAGAAGTGATGGCACATCACTTTATGTCACTAGGGATATAGCATACACTATAATGAAATTCAACGACTCTAGAGCTGATTTAGTGATTAACGTCATAGCCAATGAGCAAACATTAGCTCAAGCTCAATTACGGTTGGCTTTATATGCTTTAGGATTTAAAGAAGAGGCCGTTAGGACCATTCATTTTTCATACGAATTAGTTAACTTGCCCGGGGTTAAGATGAGTGGTAGGAGGGGTAGGTATGTGAGTGTCGATGAGGTGCTTGATAATCTAGAATACATGGTCGAGGAGATAATGAGGTCGAGGGGATCAACGGTTAGTAATGAGGTTAAGAAGGTAATCAGCGTTGGTGCATTTAAATATATGATGCTTGCATCATCACCGAATAAAGTCATAAACTTTGATGCTAACGAAGCATTAAACTTAAACAGGAATTCGGCGCCATATCTTCAATACACGTATGCTAGGACGTGTGGGGTATTAAATAAATATGGCAGGGATTTAGAATGGGATTTAATAGATTACAGTGCTGCTAATGTTGAGCCTAGAAGGGAGTTACTTTATCATATTGGTAAATTCCCATACATAATATCTAAGGTAGCTACAGATTTAGAGCCGGAAATACTAATCGTATATTTAAATAGATTAGCTGACCTATTTAATTCATGGTATGATCAAGAACCAATATTAAAGGAGGTAAGTGAAGGAATTAAGCAACTCAAGCTATTTATCACATACGCTACTAACATCATTTTAAGGAATGGATTAGGTATTATGGGTATCGATGTATTAGAGAGGATCTAATCTAGCAAGTAACTTAAAAATAATATATTACTACCCTTACATCAATATAATATGAATTGGTGGAACAATGAGCAGGGAAAAAGTTGTCGAACTACGCATAGAGACCGCAAAGCAGAGAGACGTAGGTAAGAAGCTAGGTAGAATTGGTCGGAGGTATATGAAACTTCTTGAAGTTGAGGTAGGCGATTATATAGAGGTTATAGGTCCCAAAGGCTCTACGGTTCTGCAGGTATGGCAGGCATATTCTGAGGATGAAGATAAGGACATCATTAGGGTTGATGGTTACGTTCGCGAGTCAATTGGCGCAGCGGTTGGCGAGTATGTTAAGGTTAAGAAAGCCAAGGTCGAAAAAGGCACTAAGGTAGTTCTTGCACCAACATACCCTCTAAGGTTCAGCTCCGACTTCATCTACTATGTTAAGAATCAATTATTATATCGTCCGATAATGCGTGGTGAGGCAGTATTCATACCCATACCATTTGGTGAAACTATTAAATTTATAGTTACATCTACCCAGCCATCCCAAGCAGTGTACATAGATGAGGGTACCGATTTAGTTATTAGGGAGGAGCCCGTTAGGGAGGAGGCAATAGCTAGAGGCATACCTAGGGTTACATGGGAGGACATAGGCGATTTGGAGGAAGTTAAGGAAAGAATTAGGGAAATAGTAGAAATTCCTATGAGGCATCCAGAGTTATTTAAGCACTTAGGTATCGAACCTCCTAAGGGGGTCTTGCTCTACGGTCCGCCTGGTGTAGGTAAGACGTTACTAGCTAAGGCGCTAGCAAACGAGATCGGTGCATACTTCATAGCTATTAACGGTCCTGAAATCATGAGTAAGTTCTACGGCGAGAGCGAGGCCAGGTTGAGGGAGATATTCCAAGAAGCTGAAAAGAACGCTCCAGCTATTATATTCATCGATGAGATAGATGCTATAGCTCCTAAGAGGGAGGAAGTCGTCGGTGAGGTTGAGAAGAGAGTTGTAGCTCAGCTACTGACTTTAATGGATGGGCTTAAAGAAAGAGGTAGGATAGTTGTCATAGGTGCTACTAATAGAATAGATGCTGTGGATCCCGCCTTAAGGAGGCCTGGCAGATTTGATAGGGAGATCGAAATACCTCCCCCTGATAAGCGAGCGCGTAAGGAGATACTACTTGTTCACACTAGGAACGTACCATTGGCTGATGACGTTAACATTGATGAGTTAGCTGAAATTACTCATGGATACACTGGTGCTGATTTAGCCGCGCTAGTTAAGGAGGCAGCTATGTCAGCCCTTAGAAGGTTCTTAAGGTCTGAGGGGATAGATCTAAATAAACCAATACCAACCGAGAAGCTAATTAACCTAAAGGTGGTTAGAAATGATTTCCTTGAAGCCTTAAAAATAGTTCATCCAACTCTCATGAGGGAGGTATTTGTTGAGGTTCCTGAGGTTAGGTGGTCTGATATAGGTGGCTTGGATGACGTTAAGCAGCAGTTAAGGGAGGCCGTAGAATGGCCTTTAAAGTATCCTAAAATATTCGAAGAGATGGGTATTAGACCTCCGAGAGGCATTCTGTTATATGGTCCTCCTGGCTGCGGTAAGACGTTACTAGCTAAGGCGGTGGCTACTGAGTCCGGCGCTAACTTCATAGCCATTAAGGGCCCTGAAATACTTAGCAAGTGGGTTGGTGAGTCGGAGAGAGCGATAAGGGAGATATTTAGGAGAGCTCGTCAGGTAGCTCCTGCAGTTATATTCTTCGATGAGATAGATGCTATAACCCCAGCACGTGGTTATAGGCACGATTCAGGGGTTACTGATAGGATAGTTAACCAGCTATTGGCAGAGATGGATGGAGTTACCATGATAAAGAACGTAGTAGTCATAGGTGCCACTAATAGAGTTGATATCATTGATCCTGCTTTACTCAGGCCCGGCAGGTTTGATAGGATCATCTACGTACCCCCGCCAGATAGGAGGGCTAGGTTGGATATCCTTAGGGTGCATACGAGGAAGATTCCCTTAGCAGGTGATGTAGATTTAGAGAAGATAGCTGAGTTAACTGAGGGGTACTCAGGAGCAGATCTAGAAGCACTAGTGAGGGAAGCAGTTATGATAGCGTTGAGAGATAAGCTTGAGGCTAGGCCCATATCTATGGAGTACTTCCTAAGAGCTTTAAAGGTGGTTAAGCCGTCATTGAGTAGAGAAGTGACTGAGAAGTATTCTAAAATGTATGAGGACCTTAAGAGATTAATAATATAAAGAATTAATAATACAGGGTGTATGATCAAAATGATGCTTAAGATATTATTAATTGTAGGAGATGGGATGGCTGATAGACCAATTAAGGAATTGCATGGAAAGACGCCTTTAGAGGTTGCCTCAAAGCCTAATATCGATGAGTTGGCTAGTAGGTCGGCATTAGGGTTATGGGATCCCCTGGGCCCTGGCCTAAGGCCTGGTAGTGATACAGCTCATTTAGCGCTTTTCGGCTATGATCCACGTAGATATTACCCAGGTAGAGGGCCCTTTGAGGCTTTAGGAGTTGGAGCTGAGTTAAGACCAGGTGAGGTAGCACTTAGAGGTAACTTTGCTACGGTAGATGACAATTTAATTGTGATCGACAGAAGGGCTGGTAGATCCTTACCTGAAAATCCTGAACTTGTTAAGTACCTAAATGATAATATACAGCATGTAGATGGTGTGGAGGTTAGGTTTTACTCGGCTACCGAACATAGAGTTGCTGTGGTGCTTAGGGGGTCTGCGCTTTCGGCAGATGTAAGTGATACAGACCCTCATGAAGTAGGAGTTAAAGTTCTTCAAAGCAAGGCGTTATGTGATGATGAGAAAGCCATTAAGACAGCTAATGTAATAAATAAACTTACGTTACTTACCTATAAATTACTTAAAGATCATCCATTAAATCTAAAGAGGATTGAAAATGGCTTACCTCCAGCCAATATAATATTATTTAGAGGCGCAGGTCAGATGTCATATATACCTAAACTAAGTGAGAGGGGGGACATAATATTAAATAAATACCTAGCTATATCAGCTACAGCTTTAGTTATTGGAGTAGCTAAGTCCGTGGGATTCGACGTTATAACGCCGCCAGGTGTTACCGGAGGCATTAATACCAATCTTTCATCTAAGGCTGAATCGGCTATACAGGCTCTGAAAGGAGATTATGAGCTTGTTTACCTCCATGTAAAAGGCACGGATGCAGCCTCTCATGATGGAAACTTAGAAGCTAAGATAAAAATGATAGAGCAAATTGATGGTATGATTGGCAAAATAATTGATAATATAGATTTGGGGTCAACTATAGTGGCTATAACAGCAGATCACGCAACACCCATCTACGTAAGGGATCATACAGGGGATCCGGTCCCCTTAGCTATATACTCGCCTTTTATAATATGTGACGGTATAAAGAGTTTTAGTGAGAGAAGTGCTAGGAGGGGATCGCTCGGCAGGTTAAGGTCCGTCGATTTAATGCATACATTGCTTGATCAGGCCAATAGGATCAGGAAGTATGGTGCGTAGAAGTCAATGTGATGACTTAGGTAATTATCATTAGAAAATTATTTTGGGAGAAGATGGCATTATGGTTGGTTTCGAAGAGAAGCGTTCTCTACCAAAGCTTAGCTACATAAGAGATAAATTACGTGAGGTCGCAACAGAGGACTTTAGGCTTTTCGCTAGAAATCTAAGGAAAGTCTTTAAATATATATCTACGTGTAGGCATAGGAATCTCATCGTAATACTAGGTTCGGATCCAGTAAAGTTATCTGGCATAGCTTCGCAAGTGGTGCTAAGCTACCTAAGTCACAGGAATAAAGAGTTTAAGGGCTGTAGGACATCTATACTTTATGTATATCATGACGAATTCGAGGACAGCAGATTATGTGAAGGAGTTTTAAGGAAGGTCATCAAGCGCTTCGGTAGCAATTATCAATATGAACGGCTGGTTTACGAGGTCTCTGAGAGGGTACTTGGTACTACGTATCAAGTGCTCATTATGGATTTACTGCACGATTTAAAGCCGAACGACATTGGAAGGTTGTTGGGTATAGTTGAGGGTGGGGGCATAATAATTTTCTTAGCACCCCCACTTGGCATATGGGCAAATTCTAAAACATTATTCAAGGCCAGCTTAACCGTACCAAAGTACCCTGAGCCTAGAAATATATTCATTAGGTGGTTTATAGATAAGCTACTGAAGTATGAAGGTATACATATATTTGATTCGGATGTAGGAACATTGGTAAAGTTCTCGCCACGTTGGGACGCATGTAGGAGCTCTAGTAAGGAGGTCACGATACCTGGGACAACTGTTTTTAGTAGGGAGCTTTACAGTCTTGCACTAACGCAAGACCAGGTGGAAGTCATTAAATTGATCGAAGAGAACTTTATTAAGAGTCCAGGCAGAGGTAACAGGGTCACATTAGTAGTAGTGGCTGATAGAGGTAGAGGAAAGTCGTGCTCTATTGGTATAGGTATTGTTGGGTTGATAGCCGAGCTACTTAAGGTTAAGAATAGAGTTAGGGTGGGTATTACAGCTCATGACCCCTTAGCCATTCAATCACTTATGAAGTTAGCCATCAAATCCTTGGATAAGTTAGATTTAAAGTACAATGTAATTAGGAGGGGTGGCAATATAATAGAGATTAAAGGTGATAGGTTTAGCATTGAATATTGGCAGCCATCTGATATAGTTAAGTTGAATTTAGATGTAGTAGTTGTTGATGAGGCAGCCGGGATACCTGTTCCATTACTTCACAAGATGTGGTTGAGCTTTAGGAGAACTATTTTCGCAACGACCATTCATGGCTATGAAGGAGCTGGCAGGGGCTTTTCAGTTAGGTTCCTAGGCAGAATAAAGGAGGATAAAAACACTAGGCTATTGGTATATGAAATGAGCGAACCAATAAGGTACTCGGCTGAAGATCCTATAGAGAGATTTCAATTTGATGTACTGCTATTAGATGCTGAGCCCGATCAAATCGACGATGAGGACTTAAAGTGCTTAAGTGAGGGGAAATATGATTACTTAAAATTAAGTCCAGAAGAGCTATTTAATGAGTCGAACGAGAAACTCCTGAAGTCGTTATTTGGCATATACGTTCTAGCGCACTATAGAAACGAACCTGACGACTTAGGCATGTTAGCTGATGCGCCACATCACAGCATAAGGGCTGTTGCGCTTAAGACAGGTAAAATTGTGGCAGCTGCCCAGCTAGCTGAGGAAGGTGATATACCAGAAGAATATATAGAGGATCTCCTGTACGGCGGTAAAATACCAGGAAACATAATACCGGATAGACTCCTAAAGCACTTAAGGAGAAAGGAATATGGCAAAGGCGTAGGTTGGAGAATAGTTAGGATAGCCGTTCATCCCCAGCTTCAAGGCAAAGGCATAGGTTCATTTATCATTAAAAAAATAATTGAGGAAGCATATGGGCGTGGATATGATTGGGTTGGAAGTGGATTTGGCGTAAATAAAGAGCTACTTAATTTCTGGATTAAGAATGGGTTTAAAGTACTACACATATCACCTGATAGAAATCCAGTCAGCGGCGAATACACAGTACTAGTTCTTTACCCCTTAAAGGAGGAGTGGAGGAAATTAGTTAATGACGCTTTAGGCGAGTTCCTTATAAAGATCACGGAGTCTCTACACGATGTTTATAGGGATTTAGAGCCTGAGGTTGCTTATCAGCTTATACTGCAGTCATCTATGGATTTAAGCAAATCAATAACTATTAATATAACACGAACACAGAGCGAGAGACTTAAACTTTACGTTTCAGGGTTAATGACTTATGAAACGGTTTGCGACGTAGTTAACTTACTCATTAAGAAGTTGGTATATAGCGGTCTGTTGAAGGGGTTGAGTGAATATGAGGGAATACTTCTAGTTTCAAAGGTACTTCAGGGTCGCCCATGGCAATCAGTAGCAGAGATTTTAGGCATAGATAAGAGCAAAGCCATAAACGATATTAGAAATATTATCGCTAGGTTAATGAATGTGGTTATACCTTAGTTGACCCTCCCTGCCCTAAAGGTCGAGACCTTTAGTTGTAATTAATAAGGTTTAAGCTAAAAGTATTAGTCAGCTGTCTAAAGATGAATTAGTATTTCGCCAGGGGTCATAACGCGTAAAAACTTATTTTGTTATTACCTACGTTTACCTGGGGGTTCATGGATACGAACATTAAGTGCCTCTTCAATCCCAAAAGTATAGCAGTGGTAGGTGCCTCGAGGACGCCGGGGAAGATAGGCTATGAGATATTGTCGAATATCTTGGGATACGGGTATGGCGGTAAGGTATATCCAGTGAACCCTAATGCCACGGAGATCCTTGGTTTAAGATGCTATCCTAGCGTTTCAGCTATAAAGGAAGAGGTGGACATGGTTATAATTTCAGTACCAGCTAAGCTTGTTCCAGAAGCTATAGAGGACGCGGGTAACGCTGGTGCTAAAGTGGCTGTAGTCATATCATCCGGGTTTAAGGAGGTAGGTAATAAGGACCTAGAAGATGAGGTCGTGATGAGAGCCAGAAAGTATGGCATGAGGATTTTAGGTCCTAATATATTCGGCATAGTGTACACGCCTACGAGGCTAAATGCGTCCTTCGGTCCTAGAAACGTAATACCTGGCGGTATAGCGTTTATAACGCAATCAGGTGCTCTGGGAATAGCCTTAATGGGTATGACTATAGTTGAGAGGATAGGGGTTTCATCCATTATAAGTGTAGGAAATAAGTCAGATATTGATGATGCAGATTTACTTGAGTACTTAGCTGAAGACCCGCATACTAAGGTTATATTGATATATTTAGAAGGTGTAAATGATGGAAGGCGATTTATTAAGGTCGCTTCTGAAGTCATAACAAAGAAGCCGATCGTAGTAGTTAAGGCTGGGAGAACTGAGGTTGGAGCTAAAGCCGTAGCAAGCCATACTGGTTCGTTGGCAGGTAATGTAGTCGTATATAGTGTAGCATTTAAGCAGTCCGGTATATTGCCTGCCCACAATGTCGAGGAGGCATTTGATTGGTCTAGGGCGTTTTCTTGCCTACCTCTACCTAAAAATCAGAATCTAGTGGTCGTTACTAATGGTGGAGGTGCTGGCGTATTAATAACCGATACGCTAGCGGAGTATGGCATTAATTTGCCAAGTCCTCCGAAATCCCTCATGGATGATATTAGGAAGTTGGTACCACCATTCGCATCACTAGCTAACCCCATAGACGTAACTGGTATGATAAGTAATGAAGGATACGTTAATGCCTTACTAAAGACATTAGAAAACCCTGAAGTAGGCGCAGTATTGGGAGCCTATTGTCAAACGGCAGTCACAGACCCTACGATTATTGCGGGTCTATTGATTAGTAGGATAAGGGAGATGGGTGGTTTAAATAAACCGCTAGTTCTTGCGTTTATAGGTGGCGAAGAGACCTATATGGCTATAAGAAGATTAAACGACTTCGGCATACCTACTTATCCGATGCCCGAGAGGGCCGCAGCGACCATGGCAGCGCTCTATAATTATGTAAAAATACGTGAAGGCGTGATAACTAGGATTAGTAAATTATCTAAAAAACCTTAAATACTCGAATCTAAAGTTAGGTTAGTAGGTGGGATAGAATATGGAATACATATATGCATCGCTCCTGCTGCATGTAGCTAAAAAGGAAATAAATGAGGAGAATCTTAGAAGGATATTAGACGCTGCCGGGATTCAAGCAGATGAAGTACGGATTAAGATGGTAGTTACTGCTCTTAAAGAAATAAATATTGATGAGGTAATTAAGACGGCAGCTATATCTCCCATGGCCGTGGCTCCAGCTACAGCTCCAGCGGCACAGCCTCAGGCAACTACAGAGGCTAGTCCTCCTGAGGCTAAGAAAGAGGAGGAAGCTAAGAAAGAGATAAGTGAAGAGGAGTTAGCAGCAGGACTTTCGTCATTATTTGGGTGATGCCTCTAAAGGGAAATTAATAAAATTTGTGTAATATATCCGGTTTTAAATCATTCACAACCGAAGATCTCGACCTTCAGGGCGGGGAGGAGGTCAGAAAGCTAATATTTAGTTAAATAGTACTTCTATCAGGTAACAACGGTGGGTCAGTATAATCCTATAGAGCTGGCTAATAATATATATAATAAAGTATGTAGGACTATAGGGAATATTGAGTTACGTCGCTACTTTAGATTTAGGGGCGGTAGATGGTATGGCGGTATAGCTACTGCGGATGTTATAGGATGCAACCTAATGTGTAGGTTTTGCTGGTCATGGAGATTTAGAAATAATTTTAGGTTGGGGTATTTCTGCGGACCTGATGAAGTATTTGATAACCTGGTTAGGATAGCAAGGAAGCATAGGTATAGATATGTGAGATTGAGTGGAGCGGAACCTACGATATCTAGGAATCACCTGCTTAAGTTACTTAAAATGTTTAATGATACCGATCTAGTATTCATCCTTGAAACCAACGGCATTTTAATAGGTTATGATGATAGTTATGCGAAGGACTTAGCTAGGTTTAGCAATTTAGTTGTCAGGGTGTCATTTAAGGGTACATCACCCGACGAATTCGGTCTTTTAACAGGTGCCGGACCAGAATATTTCGAATTCCAGTTCAGAGCTTTAGAGAACTTAATTAATGCTGGGTTGAAGTCCGGTAAAGACTTATACGCGGCAGCTATGATTGGATTTAGCGACGATAACTCCGTAGCTAATTTTGTTAGAAAGTTGAGTATGTTAGATCCGAATCTAATAGATGTTGATTGGGAGTACGTGATCCTCTATCCACATGTTGAAGAATTATTAAATAAACATGGATTAAAGCCGTTAAGGAGCGTTAGGCCTAACGAGATACCGCGTAGTATGGTTTAATAGAATATTAAGTTTGGGTGGTACATTATTTATTAAGGTTGGTATGTCATGAGATTAGATGAGCTCGAGAGGATCATGTGGAGTAAATTAGATGACCTAATAATGGCTTGTAAAGGCATATGCGGAAGTAATGCAGCGATAGAATTTCACGAATTTAAGTTAAATGATGTAGTAGAAGATTGCGCCTACTGCATCCTAAAGAACTTGATAGATACTTTAGACATCAATTCATTAGATATAACTTTAAGTAATGGTAGTTCGTTGGAGTTTATTAAACTAGATGACGTAATAATAGAATTAGGCAGTGAGTCGGCTTCGATATACCCTATAGATGAATTCATAGATAGAATTAATGAGCTCAAAGAATTTAACATACTAAGCGATGAAGATATAGTCATAATTATGAAGTGGCTTAATGTATGACCGGAATACATGGTTTATAATTGACGATTAAGAGTTAATAGTTCAAACGATTTTTAAGGCTGGCATACCTTGAGTGCGTGGCAGGAGGAATGTGTAGGTAATTTAAGCTATTAAATGATTTTAGTACATCGATCTCAGTCCTCGGTCGCCCATCAGAGATACTTAGCAATTTAACTTAAATAAGATAAAATTTTAATATCTTTAGTTTTCACCATGTTTATGGATGGAGATAATGAAGCTTTACATAGCATCTAGTGACGATATATTAAGTGGCAGTGCTACAGATATTTACTTCCTTAGAACTAAAGAGATATTAATTAAAAAGGGATTATCCGATGTTGCTGTTAGGATGGAGGTTCATATAAACGGGGTTCCTAGGGGCTATGATTGGGCTATATACAGTGGATTAGAGGAGGCTTTAGCTATATTATCTCAACGGCCTGTTACCGTATATTCATTACCAGAAGGGACTTTGGTGCCATCAACATTTCCAATACCATTAATGATTATTGAGGGGGAATATGTCGACTTCGTTGAGTTGGAGACAGCGGTATTAGGCGTCCTTAGGCATGCAACAAGCGTCGCCACCAAGGCTGCGAGGATTAAGAGATTAGCTATGGATAGGAGGTTCATATTCTTCGGCTTGAGGTCGGCTCATCCAGCCTTAGCGCCTATGCTCGATAGATCTGCCTTCATAGGAGGTCTCGATGCCGTTTCAGGTGTATTGAGTGAAAAGTTTTTAGGGATCAAGCCATCTGGTACTATGCCCCATGCTTTGATAGTGGTTTTTGGCGATAATGTTAAGGCTTGGAAAGCATTCGATGAAGTTATGCCTAACGACGTACCTAGGATAGCCTTGGTAGATACCTTCGAGGATGAGCGATTAGAGGCTGTAAAAGCGGCTGAGACGTTAGGTAGTAAATTATATGGTATAAGGTTAGATACCCCAAGTAGTAGAAGAGGCAATTTCAGGGAGATAATAATGGAGGTCAGATGGACTTTAGATCTACTTGGGTATAAACATGTTAAGATAGTAGCTAGTGGGGGGCTCAATGAAAAATCTGTCCTGCAATTGAGGGATTTAGTTGATATATTTGGGGTAGGGACCTCAATAGCTTTCCCACCTCCTGTCGATATAGGTGCCGATATAGTTGAAGTTTATAGAGATGGTAGGTGGGTTCCAATATCTAAGAGGGGTAAGCTACCTGGCGCTAAGAAAGTTTATAGATGCTCAACACTAGAGTATGAGGTCGTACCATGGGGTTCCAATCCTAAAAAATGCTACGAGGATGTTTTAGAGCTTTATTTAGATAAAGGTAGGTTAGTTAAGGAATTGCCTAGCCCTAGCAGTATTAGGGAGTATGTATTAAGGCAACTTAAAGAAGTCCCAGAGCCGACGCCTATAGATTGATGGGTAGAAGATAATTACCGTTTAAGACTGTCTCTTCAATCTTTTCATGTGCGTATTAATGATTGAACCTCTCTGATCAAATTATAGAAAATAAATTTAAATCCTCACTTACTTACAAATAACTACGGAGTGCGGGGGTGCCCGAGCTAGGTCAAAGGGGTCGGGCTTAAGACTATTTCCAGTTTAATAATGGTGGGAGACCCGATGGCGTAGGCCTGCGTGGGTTCGAATCCCACCCCCCGCACCAAATTAATAATAACTTAATTGCTATGTAAATTAATCTAATATTATTGATGATTAGGGCTAAATTAAGTTATGATGTAGGGTTAATGAACGCGTTACGTAAGGTTTACGGCAGTGAGGTTGAGGCATTCTTAAATTCTTTAAGTACGCCTCCATCTAGGTATTATGTTCGAGTTAATACTTTAAGGGCTACGGTTGATGAGGTCATTAATAGATTAAGAAATAGGGGTATTGATGTATATCGTGACGAACATATCCATGAGGCTATATATTTCCCTGTGAAGGGTCCTTATGATGTTCCAACATCAAATAAAGTAGTAGTAGCTGATAAGAGGGCTGCTGAATCCGTGATGCTAGGTGCAGACCTCTACATTCCTGGTGTCTTAGGTGGTAACTTTAGTAAGGGGTCGGAAGTTAATGTGATTACACCGTATGGTGATATAGTGGCTTACGGCATTTCCCTGATCGACTATGACGAACTACGTAAGAAACCCAATGGTATTGCAGTTAAGGTCATCAAGTCCGTATATGAGGTCGTTAAAATTAGGGAATTGACCGAATATAGTGAGGGGTTGATATATCCTCAATCACTACCATCAATGTTAGTTGGTAGATTAATGAACCCGCTAGATAGCGAAGTTATAGTCGATGCTTGCGCAGCCCCCGGGGGTAAAACAGGGCATTTAATTGAACTATCTAATGGTAGGGCAACTATATATGCGTTCGATCATTCAGTAAGTAAGGTTAAGGATATGCTACATGAACTTAATAGGTTAGGTCACTCAGGTTTGGTGAAGGTGTTTAGGGCTGATAGCCGGTACATACACGTTGATTTTCCTTGGCTAAAGGCTGATAAAGTATTAATAGATCCTCCGTGCAGTTCTTTGGGTGTGATACCTAAGTTGGCGGACTCGAAACGATATGAGGACATATTAACATTAGCTAGGTACCAGATCCAGTTCATCAGATCGGCTATTAATATAGTTAAGCCCGGAGGACTGATTGCTTATTCAACCTGTACAGTAACGTTTGAGGAGAATGAGGAAGTAATTTCGAAGGCGATAAATGAGTTTAAGTTAGAGATAGTTGAACCCACTATAAAATTAGGTTCCAAAGGTATAGGTACGCAGTTCGATGAGTATTTGATAAGATTCCATCCTCACATACATAGACAACCAGGTTACTTCATAGCATTATTACGTAAGCGCTTCTCCCACTAAAAGATTTTATAAGTGTCCGCGAACGTTTCTGACCTCCTTCCAGCCCTAAAGGATGAGGCCTTTAGTTGTAATTGCTTAAGCTTGCAGCCGAAAGCTTCATCTTTTTTGGGGGAGGGAGTCAGCGGTAGCTCAGTAGCAGAGCCTTTCGGATGCTGCCTTCCTTAATCTATTCATAATGGCTATCCCCAAACCTACGTTATCATTAAAGCCTTCGACCAAGGCTATGTCAACGCCTAATTCATCAACCTCCCTTAGAGCCTTAAATAAGTTATGGGCGACTTCAAATAAATTATTACGCGATCCTAAGTTGATCACTGGAAACCCCTTTGATCTATAGTGATTCAGCGTCTCACTACTAGCTACCACCGCTACATTATATCCCTTAATCCTTAACTCTAAGGCTTTGTTCAGAACTATATTAGCTAGTTTTACTAGATCCTCATAATTATCTAGTTCAATGAGTATTAGTGGGGTGTTTGGTGAATAATGTCTATATTTAACTCCAGGGCTTAATGCTACTTTAGCTTCTTCGTATCCCCTTGCTACGGGGGGGACTATTACCTCGATGCCTAGAATCCTGGTAATATCCTCAGGCGTTATAGGGCCTGGCCTAAGCAATACCGGCGGATTTACCGTTAGATCTATGATCGTGGACTCTATCCCAAAGAACGTATCGCCGCCATCGATGATAACATCAACTAACCCCATCAAGTCCCTTACGACGTGCTCTGCCTTTGTTGGCGAGGGTTTACCTGATATATTAGCGCTTGGAGCAGCCACGGGCCTTCCTAAGCTACTTATTAGCTTTAACGCTATAGGATGCGCTGGGCATCTAATGGCAACTGTCGGTAGATTAGCAGTAACTTCGTTGGGTACTAAGTTAGACTTCTTAAGAATTAACGTTATAGGGCCTGGCCATAACTTACTTGCAATCATATAAGCTATTTCCGGAACATCCGAAGTAAGCTCGTTAAACATTTTCAATGAATCGATATGTAATATTAGTGGGTTATCCTTAGGCCTTCCTTTGACCTCATATACTTTAGTAATAGCTTTGGGGTTAAAGGCATCAGCACCTAGTCCGTACACAGTTTCTGTCGGGAATGCGCATAAACCACCATTCCTCACGATATCAGCTACCTCTTTAATCACATTTAGGTCAGGGTTTAATGGATCTAATCTCACTATCTTGGTCATCAATTTTACTTATACTTCAAGGGATTTAATCTTAAACAAAAGTCAATATAGGACTTAAAATCATTGCTAACAAGTTAGTTACTAGATGATGTAGAGCGTCCTTACTGAGGAATTGTAGGTGATGTGTACGAATCCCTCTGAAGTTCAAGTTGCATCGAATTTAGCTCAGGATTGAAGTTAAATAACCACCTTAAATTAAGGCTTCAACCGAAAGCCGCCCAGCTGGCTGCCTTCCAGATGAAGTATTTAAACCGGAATAAATGAGGAAAGGCTGCTCTTCAGCGTGGGGGAGGAAGACGGGTTCAATACTTTAGCATTATGATCATTATTTTTTAATCAATTTAATTCTGTAGATATACTTATGTGGGGCGTAGTCTAAAATCCTTCTAACATCGTGTATTATGTAGCTGTGCTCGCAACCTTTTTCCTTTAGGATTTCGATGACATTTAAGTCGTCACCTGCAACTACATAAACATAAGCTACTCCTCCAGTCCTTAGAACTCTAAGGGCACCGTCTATGTATTGGTGAGATTTGTGGGGCAAGTTCATAATTATTCTGTTAAAATAAGGCCCCCTAATAGAGTTTAACAATGAGCTGGCCTCAGAATTTATAATTTCCACCATTCCACGCAATTTCTTTCTATTTAGATAGATAGACTTATGCATGCATTTGACGGCGTGTGGATTTAAGTCATTAGCCATAACATACGCCTTCTTACTACATAGTATATGTAATGAGAAAGGTCCCACGCCGGCAAATAAGTCTAATACGCGGTCACCCTCATTAACTTCTAATGCCACCCTATGATGATCTTCAGAGAGAGATGGGTTAAAATAGCTATTCTTTAGATCTACATATATTTTAACCCCGTACTCATTATGAATGGTCGTATATATTTCATCGCCAGCTAGGTGAATTAACTCCCTGATCCTGAAATCCCCGTGTGTGGCCCCAACCTTGTAAACGGCCTTAACATGCTTATTTACCTTCATTATCGCCTCTCCCACATGTTTACCGTATTTGAGTAATTCGTCTGGAAGATTTATTAGAGCTATATTACCTACGATGTCATAGGACCTCGGCAACAGGGCTACTAAATCGCTTGGTATTAATTCTTTAACGAACTCCCTATAATCACTATATAAGTGTCTTGGCTCGAACTGGCCTACGGTTACCTCTATTTCGGCTTCCGGCGTTAATTCCGCCAACAAACTACCCAGGTTATCTAAATGGTTGACTGGGATGCATATATGATCACCGTCTATTATGGGCTTTAACTCCCTTCTATATATTCCCAACTCCTTAATTAAGCTAAGCACCTTTTCATAGTACTTGCGATTGATTCTAACACATTGTGCGGTAATCTTCATAATCTCCGAAGCTCTAAACTTATTTTGGGGATATATTAATTAAAGGGTAAGGCGGTTAGATTGAGGATAGGTGTAGTAGCTAAGCCAGACGACGATTCGCTCGAGTTAGTTAAAGATATTCTTGAGTATGGTTCGTCGATAGGTATTGATATGGTAATTGATGCAAGGCTAGCGAATAGCGTTAGGTGGAAGAAGGTGTTCGAGTTAGGCAAAGATAGAGTTGACTACTTAATTGTTATAGGTGGCGATGGCACCGTCTTAAATACGTTACTAGCGCTAGGTGATGATGCGATTCCGCTAATTACGATTAAGAGTGGAAAGAGGGCCTTTCTCTATGATTGTCTCCCTAGCGAATTTAGCGAGGTCCTCAGGAGGTTATTAAGCGGTGACTACGTGATAAGGGAGTACATGAGAGCCGAGGCAGTGGTGAATGACACCATCAAATTACCGTACGCCCTTAATGAATACGTACTCGCCACTTCTGGTTTCTTCAGATCTAAAGTAGCCCATCTCAAGGTATTTAAGAAATGTAGTGATGGGGCTATAGATGAAATATATGATGTAATGGCTGACGGACTACTTATAGCAACATCCGTAGGATCCACAGCATATAATGCATCCGTAGGAGGGCCTCTAGTAGATCCGGACTTAGAGGCTCTAATACTTACCCCGCTAGCGCCGCTAGACCTATTCGTAAGGTCTATGGTTTTCCCATCAAGTGCTGAAATAATTGTCGAGGTTGTGAAAGACTCGCTAGAAGTCGACGTCATAGTTGATGGAATGTATGTAGCAAAATTGGGACCTAACGACAGGATTAAGGTTAGGAGAGCTCCAACTCCAGCTAAATTCGTTAGATTCCATTCATTAACTTACGGTAAATTGGTTAGGAGACTCTTTTATGAGAGATAACATTATTTACGTGCTTGACGCTGCAGCGCTATTTTCGTCATACCAGTTACTACTACCGCATGACGTTACCGCAGTTACGTCAAGTAGTATTCTAGCTGAGGTTAAGGATGAGGATAGCAGAAGATCCTTGGAGACATCGTTGGCTGCCGGTAAATTACTAATTATAGATCCTGGTGAGGAATTAATTAGGGAGGCAGTTAGCATCGCTGACGAATTAGGCGAGTTAAGTAAGCTATCAAAAGCCGATCTATCATTGATAGCTTTAGTCATTAAGTTCGTAAGGGAAGGGGCCTCAGTAACCGTAGTTACGGATGATTACTCGGTTCAAAACATATCTAAATACCTAGGGGTCAGGATTTTAGGCATAAAGAGAAAGGGCATCGATAAAGTTATTAAGTACTTAGTAGTCTGCCCCATATGCGGGTACGTAGGTAATCATATTTACTGCCCTAGGTGCGGTAGTAAGATGGTCAGAAAACCAATTACGGCGTCGCCGTAGTTAGCGTTGCGTTTAATCCCTTAAGTAGTTCCAGGACCTAAATTCGAAAATCGATACCAAGATAACCGTAGCTTAATTGGTTAAGAGGGTAGATGGGCCCGCGGGGATTCGAACCCCGGACCTCCCGGTTATCAGCCGGGCGCTCTAACCAAGCTGAGCTACGGGCCCCAAAAACACTTAATTCACTAGCTTATTAAATCTTACTTCAAGTCCCTCTATTAGCCATGATCCGAGTTAATTATGATCAATAAGCTACTGCTTAAAGTGCCTTTAAGTGCACCCCCTATGCTTTCAAGCTCTTTCTTTTTATTAAATCTAGGGATGAAAATGAGCTGAACTTTCATTACGGTTTATGGTTACTATATTTAAATCCTCCATAATCCTTTACGATCGAAAGTCCTGCCTTAGAGGCGGTGATGCCTATAAACTGCGCTCTATGGTCATTTGATGATTCATCGTCCCAAGTAGTCAATGCTGGTCCGGCGGCCCAGATTAAAATGTAGCTGACCTCCTCTCCGCCCTAAAGGACGAGGACCCCCCTAGGGCGGTTCATGGGTTCCATTTTGCCATCTCTATAAGCTAGTCTAGCCT
>ERZ1669248.114-NODE-114-length-48995-cov-9.397773_pt1 | contig 48995 bp, 57 predicted proteins | sample MGYA00579296_ERZ1669248 | MGnify/ENA primary metagenome ERZ1669248 (study PRJEB41166, sample SAMN08046057) | hot springs metagenome | biome: hot spring; feature: neutral hot spring; material: thermophilic sediment; isolation source: thermophilic sediment from...
GGGCGTATCAGCCGCAGCGGCGCCATCCTTTATGCTGCCGCCCTGATGTGTGCCGCCATCGCCATCCTCGCCTGGGGCACCAACCCCCTGACCCTGGCGCTGACCCTAGTGGGCACCGTCGGCTACGGCGTCGTCTACACCCTCTACCTCAAACCCAGCACCCCCTGGAACATCGTTTGGGGTGGCCTCGCCGGCGCCCTGCCGCCGCTGATCGGCTGGACCGCCATCACCGGCAGTCTCGCCGCACTGCCCCTGGTCCTGGTCCTGCTGGTCTTCGTCTGGACCCCGGCGCACTTCTGGCCGCTGGCCATTTGCTGTCGGGAAGACTATGCCAAAGCCTGCATCCCCATGCTGCCGGTGACCCACGGCGTGGATCGCACCCGCAGGGAAGTGCTGAACTACGCCATCCTCACCTGGATCGTCAGCATGGCCCCCGCCTTTCTCACCGGCGACTGGGTGTATGGCGCCATCGCCGGTCTCTCCGGTGCCTGGTTTGTGGGCATGGCCCTGCACCTCAAAGCCCTGCCGGAAGGCAAAGAGATGGACCAGTATGCCCGGCGGATGTTCGCCTACTCCATCTCCTACCTCTTCCTGCTCTATACCGCCCTGATCCTGGGTAAACTGGTGATGAGTTATGGCTTCTTCTAAGAAGCCTCCCCGCGGCAAAGGCCCGCCCATGAACCCGCTCGAAAAGCGGGCAGTGAGCGGCCTGAGCTTCATTTACGTCGCGCGCATGCTCGGTCTTTTTATGCTCATGCCGGTATTGGCCCTGGATAATGACCAGCTCCGCTACAGCACTCCACTCCTGCTGGGCCTCGCCATCGGCATCTACGGACTGGCCCAGGCCGCTCTCCAGTTCCCCTTCGGAGTCGCCTCCGACCGGTTCGGGCGTAAACGGGTGCTGGTCTTTGGTCTGCTGATTTTTGTACTGGGCTCCCTTTTAGGGGCGGTTACCCACAACATCTGGGGCATTATCCTCGCCCGCCTGCTGCAAGGTGCCGGAGCCGTGTCCTCCGTACTACTGGCCACCGCTGGTGATCTGACCGGCGAGCAGCATCGCACCAAAGCCATGGCCGCCATCGGCGGCAGTATCGCCATAGCTTATGTGCTGGGCATGGCCTTGGGTCCTGTGTTTTATGGTGTGTGGGGGTTGACGGGCGTTTTTCTGGTCGCGGCCGCATTCGGCGTCCTCGCGCTCTTTCCCTTGTGGAAGATCGTTCCCCCCATCCCCCACAACCATCAGCAGCGCATGGGCACCTGGCGGGATGCGCTGAGGATGTTCAAACATCCACCGGTACTGACCGCCAGTATCGGCATTTTCATTCTGCAGATGGTGCTCGGAGCCAGCTTTGTGGTGCTCTCCCCGGAACTGGTCAAAGCCATGCACATCCCCGATACCGCTATCTGGGAAGTCTACCTGCCGGTGATGCTGCTCTCGGTGGCGGCCATGGTCTACCCGGTGATTTATGCCGAAAAGAACAAACAGCACGGCCAGATGCTGGCCTTCAGCGGCCTCGGCATTGCGATGGGCGCCCTGATCATGGGACTGCTGGCCGGACAGTTCTGGCCGGTGGCCATTGGTGCCGTCATCTTCTTTGCGGGCTACAACATTGCCTCCGCCATTCTGCCCTCCATGATGAGCCGCAGCACCACGCCGGAACAGCGGGGGGCGGCCAGTGGCGTCTACTCGCTGATGCAGTTTCTGGGGATATTCGTAGGTGGTGTAGTCGGTGGCTGGGGTTTGGGCATCGCCGGCGAGAAAGGGGTCTTTTACATCCTTGCCACCGTCGGATTGCTCCTCGCCCTGCAAAGCTGGAATGGGAAACGGATGGCGTTATTGCTAGAGCCGGATTGTTCTCAAAAATTATAAAATGAGCGGGCCCTATGATATTGAGTAAAACCAGTGAATATGCACTGAGAAGCCTGATCTATCTGGCCGCCCAACCATCCGGGAGGCCGGTGCTTAGCCGCGATATATCCGCGTATATAGGGGGATCTGTTCCATGCGTTACCAAAGTATTGCGATGGTTGGCCAAGCGTGGAATTCTGGAGTCCGTCAAAGGGAAGGGCGGCGGATATGTATTGCGTCCAGGTGCTGAGTCCCTAAATATTATTGACGTAATTGAGATCACCGAAGGTCGCCCTATGGAACAACGCTGCGTGCTCGGCCTCAATATCTGCACAAAAAAGGAAACACGTTGTCCTGTGCATTCCCAATGGGAGGCCATAAGAAACAATGAACTGGGCTTCCTTAAGGGGCAGACAGTTGGCGCGATATCTCACGCTATGTTTTGGTGTGATAACGCGGCGCTATCTGTGTAATGTTAATAGATCTTTAATGGATGCACTCGGCTTGGTTTTGAGTCCTTCGAGGTGCCTACCAGTGCTGTGGCGTAACTGGCGGCCATGACGAAGAATGCTGCCATGGTGTTGCTAGGTTGGCGCATGGCAGGTTTCTTAATGGTGTATTTCTCTTAATATGATTTGGCAATCATATAAGAACAGGAGTTGTTATGACGAAGATGTTGCGATTGGTAACGGTTGCTTTGGTGCTGGCAGCGCCAGGAATGGCGCAGGGTGCGGCACTAACCCAGATGGAATCGTTTTATGACTGTGTCCTGCCGCCGACTCTAGCAGTTTATCATGATGCGGTCGTTGCATCTGGTCATGTCACCAGCGATGTGAGCTTTTATAAAAACAAAAAGCCGGGAGCACCATTTAATGAAACTAGCTGGCTATATGCACTGTATGCTAAAAAAAATCTGTCGCGATGTAAGATTCCAAAAGACCCGGAGGATGCAAAGAAATCTTTATCCATTGTTAAGGCGGCGGGAGAGATAATAGATGGATACATATCATTTACATGGTCCCCAACGCGCATGAGCCTGGCCAGAGAGTGGCCCAACATAAAGTCAGGATATGACAAAATACGAACCACAATAGGTAATGAGTACTATAGAGTGAGCGTCCCTAAAGGAGTTATAAATACAGATGGTAAGTATGAATCGATGATCCACATGCAAACGGCTCAGATGCAATGAAAGTACTACCATGTCTATGGATATATAAAGGGTATGGCCGGTCTGCAGCCCCTTGTTGGTAGGGAAGTCAACTGCATTGGAGTAATGGTATGGCAGTAAAGATACTTTCCGTGAATGATACAATTGGATTGGTGCACTTCAGTGGACTTATAAGTCCTGACGAATGCGCAGAGTTGATTGCCATTGGTGGATCCAATGCGAAACCTTCGGAGGTGGTAGATGGTGTTTCTGATGTTTCATATGAAACATCAGGGCGCCGCAGTACGGTAGCGTCACCAGCGGTGGATAGGTACCCAATAATCAAAGAGGTGCGACGCCGTATTTCATTGTTTATTGGGGTTGCAGAGGAAAATCAAGAGCCGCTACAAGTTCTACACTATACCCGTGGTGGGGAGTACGACATACATTATGATTCTTTTTCAAAAGGATCCCCACAACTGGAAAACGGAGGAAATAGGATATTAACGATTCTGCTATACTTAAACGATGTAGAACATGGTGGATGGACTCAATTTCCGCATATTATGGCCAACATAGTGCCCAGTGTAGGAACTGGTATTTTATTTAGGAACACAGATGCGCAGAACCTCCAGTTGAGAGAGTCGTTGCATGCGGGATTGCCAGTTATCGATGGCGAAAAATGGATTGCCAGTATTTGGATAAGAGAAAAAGCATATACGGCGCTATCTGTTGATCGGACGGGCAAAACATCCCGTAGAACGTTGTGATATCTGGGGTTTGCGCGTCCACACCTCTGATTAAAAGCGGGGTTGGATGATGATGCCTCCGTGCAGTCAGTGCCGTACGGGGCGTTTATTCAGCTTGCGTTGTAAAGATCGCCGATGTATCCCCAAGCTGCGGGCTGCGGCTGATATATTACCGTTGCACGTCATCAGCACTTTGCTGATATGTTCCCATTCCAACCTGCGCGCCGACAAAAAATCATTTTCGACTGGTGCGGCAGGATTGCCATTATGTTCATTTAACCTGGCGATAATCTCATCTGCATCTGCTGGCTTCGTTAAATAATAGACCGCGCCGAGTTTTATGGCCTCAATCGCCGTTGCGATGCTGGCATAGCCGGTTAGAACAAGGATCCTAATGTCCGGGTTAATATTCCTTAGAGGAGTTATCAACTCTAATCCGGAAAGCCCGGGCATGCGAAGATCCAGAACCAGAGCGTCCGGCAGGTATTTTTCTGCAACAGTAATTATGTCTGCGGTATCATGCACTGTGCATACCTTAAAACCACGCCTGGAAAAAGCGGTTGATAATACCCGACAAAATGTTACGTCGTCGTCTACCACCATAATCTTAGAGACCGAAGTGGTAGCTATATCAGCGCTGCTTTCTGCATTTTCGGTGGACATTAGTTATTGGTGCTTATCAGTAACGAGGTCAATGGAAGGATGACGCGAGTGCAGGAACCGCCGCTCCGCCGATTGAACAAGGATACGCTTCCACCCAAACGGGTTATAATCGTGGTGGCCAAGAAAAGTCCTAACCCAAGGCCATCCTCCTTTTTAGAGAAAAAGGGTTGCCCGGCATTATTTGCTACATCCAGAGTTACTCCGTGTCCAAGATCACAAACGTCAATAACAATGTTGTGATCGCTACAGTGTATATCTACCTCAACATAATCAGGTGATTCGTCGGCGGCATTATTAAAAATATTGGTCAGCGCCTGAGTTAAAGTGTGCTCCGCAACAATTTTTGCAGCAGACCCAGACCCATCGGAATGTAGTTTAACGTTGACGCCGGGGCGTGCGGCACCCCATTTGGTAACAACGTCATTCAGGTATTCTTCAAGGTGTCCCTGGCAGCCACTAGATGCTTGCAATTGACCGGTAGAAGCTGACATAGTGCTTAGGATGCGTTTACACCTCTGTAGCTGATCATACAGTATCCCCAAGCTGTCAGATAGATCGGGAGTTTCTTTATAGTCGTGCTGCAGGTCCTTAGTTATTACCGCCATAGTGGCAAGCGGTGTTCCTAATTCATGGGCAACACCAGCGGCCAAAGCACCTAAATCAACAACGCGATCCATTGTTAGTTTTTCTTCACGAGCCCGCGCAATCGTCTGGTCCCGTTCGTGCAGACTGTCGCCCATCCTCTTGACGAAGTAACTGATAATGCCAGCAATTATAACAAATTCAAACCACATCCCCCACATATGAAGTTTCATTTCGTAGGTAGCAAGAGCATGTAATGGTAACGGTATATAAAAAGCCATTAATCCTGAGTAGGAAGCTACTGTGATCGCGGCCATGGACCAACCGTACGTCTCGGGAAGGGTTGTTACTGCAATAACTAATGGCAACAGTAGCAAGGCAACAAATGGGTTCGTGGGGCCACCGGAGAAATATAGAAGTGCCACTAAGATGACAACATCTGCCAATAGCTGCACAAAAAACTCTTTGTTATTTATTGGCCATTGAAAAGTGAGGCGTGCAATGCTTGCGATTGTTATTAGAAATTCTATGGTGATCACTGTAGCCAAATGCCATACGGGCATATGCCATTTGAGAATGACGGTAACTACGACTATGGTCATGCATTGGCCGATGATAGCCAGCCCGCGCAGCAGCAAAACGCGCCGCATATTAAAAGCGTGCGGCGACATAGGCTGTTTAGCAGGGCGCGTATTCAACAAGACGCCTAATAAGCAACAGGGCAACAAACGTCATAAACTGTCCTATCGTGTAGAAACAGCACCAAAAACCCCCGACGTACCTGGTTAAAAATACCGATAATTCCAATCTGCGGTGATAAAATGCACTACACTTTACAGCATAGCGCTCCCCTGCGGTGAAAAGCAAGGCAGCCTGTTCGTGTGCCTCCCTCTACTAGGTTATCTGGCACCTCATTATGAGGTATGAGTAATAACGAGGTAGGGGGCAAGGAACGAGGGGATGGCGAAGAAGGGAAAGTCTCCGGCGTGCGATCCGGGGGAGGGGAGGGACGCATGGTCAGCGCCACAGGTTGCCAGGGGCTGTTACGCGGATTGCTGGCTCCCGCGCGCAAGGTGCTGGGCGTCACAAAATCAGCTTTTTGGTGCGACATCCTCTGGTCCAATAGAAGTGATAATATCATCTTTTATTCGATATGCCCGACCAAATCCAACCACTAAACGGCCGCTTGCGGGATAGAGGCTGAACATATGAAAGTCCGGCAGATTTGCCAAAGCAGATGCGAAAGAGCCAAACCGATCTTTAAACTTTTCGATTTGTTCGTCATAGTTGTATTGATCTCTGAATACTTCCGAGACGTTGCAGACATAGTTCAGCCGCCTGCGGGCAAAAATGTGCAAAGCATCATTTTCGTTCTCGATCAACATGACACCTGTTGGTTTGAGGGCGATCATATGCGCGGTATGCGGCGCCATGGTGCTAACCAAGACATGAAACCGGTTGTCCCTATCGTGAATAAACGGCGCAGGAGAAGCTTGAGGATTTCCATTTACATCTAGGGTGGCCAAGATTAAGGTGCGACAGTGCTCCAGCAGGCTAGCGATATCGGTTGCAGGATCTGGCATATTTTCCATCCGATTACGCGGGAATTTCGGCATGAGTAGTCTGCCTCAATTCCCAACCCTCCTTATTGGGAGGCCGTCTCGTGGCCTCTCGACATTCTGAGTGGATGGGACCTTTTGCGTCAAGTCCTGGTGGGTTCTCATCAGCCACTTCTTTTCCAGGACGATCGGTGAATGTTGTATTTATCGGTGATGCTGCTCTTCCTTGTGGCCAGGCTGTCCCACCCCGGAGCCAAGAGAACTGCACTGGGAGTCTATACTACTGCGGGATTCTCCCCGGCTTTTTGTGGCGGACCCCTCGGAGTGGTGCACTACTTGCCAAGTCAGCGTGACTATAATGATGTCTTCGGGGTTGTGGCGCTTATTTAACTGATCTGGCTAGCAGCTCTCTGATTCTGCGAGCATCACGTAGTGGCGACGCGGATATTTCCATTGCCCAGCGGTAACCAAGATATTGACGATCTGACACAGGGGATCCTACAGTTGCAGTGTGTGGCGAAGGATGTGGTGAGGAGTACGATACCCTGAGGAAGAGTGGGGCACGCGAGCGGAGCCCGTGCCGTGCCGTGCTGGTTTATTAAAAAGAAAGGCGTTATGTAGCGATTAGGAAACTATTAAGTGAATCTTCGAACACGCCCCACTTATGCCATCAACAGGAGTAAAAAGTTAACTTTTTGCAAAGCAAAAGGAGGATTCATATGACATCCCAAGCAGAAAACGCGAAAATACGCCATCTCGCGGCCCTAGAATCCGCCAGAAGAGCCAAAGAGACGCTCATCAGTATCCGCAAAAAGCAGGGCCGGAAAAAGAAATTTGTCGAATGCAAGAGCCGCAACCACAAACGATTCATGGCCGGTGGTCTGGTGGAGATGGCGGGAATCCTGGAAATCGATGAAGGCACACTCTTGGGTGGTCTTATGACACTTGCCAAGACCCTGAATGATCCCGCCAAAAATACCACTACGGCGCTCTGGAAGCAGCACGGAGCTGCTATGCTGGCACAACACGAAGCCACACGCCTCAAAAAGGTAAAAGATAAAGTAACCGATGCAAGCAATCCGGTATGAGACCACCCAGCAGACACAGCCCGCGCGCTCTTCGTTGGTGTGATCAGAGGGGGGGCGGCAGCGTCATGATAGGTTCTGATTTTTTGCGTTTTTTCTGCACAACCAAATTGGCCACGCCCTTCATTCCCTCGCCGGTTTTGGCATCTACTGACAAGACTAGTTCTCGTGCCATTTGTTACTCCTGACTTCCCGATCCTGCGATGTGTCGGCGCATGCCCCGGGAATGTAGATTCGTTGGCGTGCACGCCCTACCGTGCACGTCTTTCTGCCAACCTTGCTACAGCACATCCAGTTTGGCGCCAAACCAGGCGGCGTGTCTGTTGCTGCAGGCATCGATTGGCTGCGGACCCATGAGACGCAGCCCAAGTCCGAAACGCCAGCACCACAAGATGTGATTACCTGGTCCTGGCAACGGCATGCTCTTCATGACGACGGCAGCGTTGACCCGCGTGCTTATACCTTCTGCGTGCTTGATGCTTGATGGGCTCCGCAAAACGTTGCGCTGGCGGGATGCTTCCGTCAGTCCGAGCGGCGCTATGCAGACCTGTGGGCCGGGTTGAGCGGCTTCATCTGGCGGCCCTTCACGGCTTGGATCCGCCCGGCAAGATCAGTATCTCCAGGAGTTTCTCTGTTTTTGCATCAATGGAGATAGTGTACATCAGGTCTTCGCGACTAACGTCTACAACATAGCGCAGGCCGCTACCGCCGGGAGCTTTTTCCAACTTCATGCCAGTGACCTTGGCGGTGTTCGGGGGGCAAGTCTGATTGGCGATGGCGGGTGCTTGCAGAGGGTTAAAAAAACCCTTGTGCAGCCGAAATCCGCAGGGCCTACTCGCGTTCATGGCGATGGCCTCTGCCTTGTCCGGGCTGATGTGTGCCTGCTGGGCGTACTGCTGACCCTCATAGGCCCAAGCGGCGGTACTGCTTCCCAGGCCGACGGTACCGGCGAGTAAAGCGATAACGAGATAGCGTGACGTGGATTTCATAATACCTCCTTGTTGTCCATTAGCTTGGTACATAACGTCATCCTTATTCACTGGATGGTAAACGTGGGATCAGCCCGCCACCCGAATTTAGTATAGTAGGAAAATTTCCAACGTAAAGAGGATTCCCAGATTCCCGCAATTGATTTCTGAGGTTAGCGTGTCGTGGGGTAGTGGACGGATTTTCCGTGGTGATTTTGCCCGGAGATGCATTATTTCATGACGAATGTTGGGTAATTATTCATTCCACTGTCGAGGTAATACGTGCGCAAAGACAGATGTCAGGCACGGGCGATAGGCGGCGGCTGCCGGACTTCGCCAAATAGGACCAACCCGGATTGCGTCGTCATGGCTTCTTCTGCCGCGACAAGCTTGAAAGGAGGCACGCTTCGTGCCATTTTCTACACGGGCGCCTCCTGTTCGTTTCCCGGTAGGTGAATCTTTTGATCGGGACCATTATCCCGGTATACCGGGAACCCTTACAGATTGAGGCCATCAACCCCTTTTAGCCTTACTCAGTTGCAGGATCAGGGGTGGCGGTCGAGGCCAACGCGATGGAGTTCAAGGAGATGCCCGTGATGCCCGAGTTGGCCCAGTGGAAGACCGTGCAGCAATCGAAAGGGAAGTCGCCCCACATCTTGGCGGGCGGACAAATGCCATTCATAATGGCGCCGTTAGCGAATAACGGTGACTTCGCCAGCGAGCCAGGTGGGAAATGATGCACTGGTTCCTATCCACGCTGGCCTCCCTGATTGCCGCAGCTACCCCGATCCTCCGCGGGTATGGAATTTTGGCGGTCGTTGTCATCCTGTTTGCTGAAAGTATGGGGGTTGTTTTCGCCCCTGGTGAAGCGGTTATTGTGGCGGCATGCTTCCTTGCCGCCAAAGGCGTTTTCCATATTTGGGAGGTGATCCCGGTAGGGATCCTGTCGGCAACCCTGGGTGGCTACCTGGCCTATGGATTGGGCGCAAAGTATGGGCATGCCGGATTACTGCGCTACGGACGCTATGTCTGGATCAAACCGAAAATGGTGGACAAAGTGCATCGTTTCTTCCATCGCTTCGGCGCCCCGGTGGTCGCCATCGGCCGGTTTGTCGTGCCGCTGCGCCAGTTGCAGGGCTACATTGCGGGAAGTGCGGAGATGGGATTCCCAGTTTTTGCCATTTGGAGCGCGGTGGGTGCCGTGGTATGGGTGAGTACATGGGGCCTTGGCGCGTGGTGGTTGGCGGGGCGAATCCCCGCCTGATACCTTGCTTGCATCACGTCCATAACATGGGTAATTCATATGCTCCACTGGCTCACGGATGCGCAATGTTTGCGAAGCATCCAGAGAAGTGGAGTCAATACCATAAAAAGGGCCATATGCGGCAAGCCGTCGCCTGTAATACCCTACGGTATCCAGCGCAAGGCGAAGTGCCGTAGGGCGATAATGCAGACGTGAATAGTGCCAGCGTCGTTCCCGTGGGCATTACGGGTATCCAATGAGTAGAGGAGGGTAAGCAGTGATCATGCGTCGTTTCATTGTGGCCGCATCGCTATGGGTATGGGCTGGGAGTGCGATGGCTGTACCACTCACGCTCTTTGGCGTCCCCTTGCAGAATGCAACACGTACCACCTTGACGCCTGTTTTAGAGAAAGCAGGACTTCCCTCCATTCCGAATGGCCCCCAGCAGTGGTCCGATGCCTACCGAATAAATGGGCAGATGCCCCAACTACAAGGCGCAAGCATGTTTTCGGTGGAGTATGACAGGCATAACCGTTTTGCTCTTGCCGAGTATAAATTCCCCAGCTTCAATGACACCAGACAAGTCCAGAATATTATCGCCATGGTTGAGTACAAGTATGGACAGCCCAGCAGTATCACCGGTGACATCAACCACGGGCCAGTCATAGCGCGCTGGAAAGAGGATGGCGGCATGGAGGTCAAGGTCTGGCGGGGCTGGCCGACAACCACCACTTACATGGATTTGGAAAATGTCGCTATCGTTAATACGATGCGCGCGGAAGGGCTCATCGGTATGCACGGTTCATTGCCTGGCCTGATGGATGCAGCGCCCATCAGTGAAAATAAAGAATGGCAACCCCCGTCACCGGTGGAGCAAGTCGCGCCGAAAAACATCCAAACTTTTCCAGGGCTGTTTGAATGGGGGGTAATTGCGTTTTTTGCTGTGCCTGCCGTGGGGATGGTTATCTTTGGTCACTTCCTGGCCAGAGTGACTCGTATCCCGCCTTTTAAAGTGGCCGCACGTGTTCTTTTTGCTAGAATAAGTCAGTTTATTCGCAGGCCAGGATGGTTTTTGAAGGGAGGGAAAGGTCGCTAATTGAGGCATGCAGGTGTTTGACGTGTCTTGATGCCGCAAGATTATCTACAACCGCAAGGCGTAGTCCAGAATAGAGGTGAAAGGTGTGGCCTTTTCAGCATGCTGCACATGCGTTAATATATTCCGCTCATACTGAGAAATGGCTTCGCGGTCCTCGCATACCTGCATCTTGATAGAAACGCTTCCGGTAATGGCTGCATGTATCGGACACTGATGCAGCATTCTGATCAGAATCACTTCGTCATCCGATGATAATTGGAGGGGCAATTTTAGTACAATATTCGTATCCTCAATCCGCGCCGAGCCAGTAACCGTTACGGTCGTGCGGATCGTTATCAGGCAAGATGTTTTTAGGCTTCGGCGCTCCAGAAACCGCAAGGTGAGTTCCGCCAGACATTGCCCAAGAGCCATATTTAGCATATGCAATGGAGTGAGTTGCACATCGTTCAGAGAAAAGCCTAAAGATATATTCTTAGAGTCGTCCAATTGGCATGCTACAATATGATGCTCACTATTCTTAAAAATATAAATATGAACTACGGCCTCTTTCTTACTCATTATGCGCTCCTGGTTGTCAGGATAAAACATCAAGCCAGAGCAGTTAAGGCTGCCCGTAATATCCATTCATTGAGTCCCAATGGCCCGTCAATGCGGATCTGCATCTCTGGGACCCTCACCGTGTCGATCAGGTGAGGGAGATCCTCTCTGAGATGGCGTCCGCGGCTCCAGAACAGCGGGGAGATTCTAAAACCCCTGACCCCGCGGCCATATTCATCCTGAATTGTATTCACTAGCGTAGGGCGCCATAGTTCGAGGTAACATAGCCTGATAAGACATTCCGGGTGAGTTGCCTTCAAGTTGGCTGTCAAGGTCTCAAATGGAAGGCGCCATTCCGGGTCGCGAGAACCATGTGCCAGCAATAAATGGGCTTCTGTCATGCACTGAAAGCCGCTGACAAATACTGCTGCTTTAAGCTGCGGGAGTCATCAGAAGGGGTATTCATTTTGCATGATAGCTGTTGCGACAGGCGTACCGCCTCACCCACAATGAGGATTGCCGGGCTACCTAAATTCGCTTCGTGAATGACATCGGCAAAATCGTTTAACCGGGCGTACACCTGGCGCTGGTGCGGCAAGGTTGCCCACTGCATGGCCAGTACAGGCGTATCCGGGTGCCGTCCACCGGCGATTAAGCCGTCCTGAATCTCCGTTATACGGGCTATTCCCATATGAATGACCAGGGTATCCGCTGCCTTTGCGACATGGGGCCAGTCCACCGGCGGGGCATCCGGGGCCTCGTGTCCCGTTATCAACAGGACGGATTGGCTGATACTGCGGTAAGTCAGTGGCACCGCGGCACAAGCTGCCGCCGCAAGGCTGCTGGTGATGCCGGGCACCACTTCATGGTCGATACCCGCCGTCCACAGCGCCACGCACTCCTCACCACCGCGTCCAAAAATAAACGGGTCACCCCCCTTGAGGCGCACTACACGCATACCTTGCCGCGCGGCGTGGATCATCCGCGTCTGAATACTCACCTGAGAAGCGGAGGGTCTGCCGCCCCGTTTGCCTACGTCCACCAATTTGGTGTCCGACCGGGCCATGTCCAGAATGCGTGAATTGACTAGGGCGTCATGAAAGATGATATCGGCCGTACCCACAAGGGCGGCCGCCTTCAGGGTCAGCAGGTCCGGGTCACCCGGACCCGCCCCGACAATCCAGACTTTCCCGCTGTTACCATAACCCCCTCTGCTCACAGATGGGGTCCTCCAGCGGTCAGCAGGCGCCATTGCCCACTCCGGAGTCGTCGAGACGGATCATCCCGGCCGCGACAGTTTGATGTGTCACTTCATCAATCAAAACGAAGGCACCGGTCGAACGAATGGCGTCATAGGCATCGGCGGCGAGCGGCTGCTGCACATTCAGCGTGATGCTGGCGATGTCATTCAGTCGCAGGGCATCGGCCGGGTGCTTCTGCTGCGTATTGACGTCGAGTAACGTATCGATTTTCGTGATGCGCGCGGTGACTTGCCTGGTGGTGTGTTTCAGCCAGTATTTGCGACGCAGATCGAGCGGAGTCTCCGACAACCAGCAAACGTCGGCGGTGACGGTTTTGAGCGGGCTGGCCGGACGATCGGCGGACGCGAGCATGTCGCCACGCGAAATATCCAGGTGTTCCTCCAGCAACAGCGTTACCGATTGGCCGACGACGGCCGATTCCAGCGACTGATCGAGTATCAGAATGTCTTTCACGGTCGCCGCCGATCCTCCTGGTTGCACCACCAGCTGGTCGCCCCTGCGGACTTTCCCGGCTTCGATGCGGCCCATATAACCGCGGAAGTCCTTGGCTTCGTGACCGTTGTGGCGCGCCACCAGTTGTACCGGAAAACGCAGCGGCTCGTCATGGCATGCGTCATAGACGCTCAGGGATTCGAGCAGTTCGATCAGCGTTGGCCCCTGATACCAGGGCATCCTGTCGCCCGCAGTAACCACATTGTCGCCTGCCAGGGCGGACAACGGAATCGCGCGGATATCCTTCAGGCCTAGCCGTTGCGCGAATTCCCGATATGCCTGCACGATGCGGTCATACACCGCCTGGTCGTAATGCACCAGATCCATCTTGTTGACCGCGACCACGACATGCTCGATCTGCAACAGGTGGGCGATGGTCGAATGACGCTTGGTTTGTACCAGTAATTCCACGCTGCCATCGTCGCCCAGCTTCACTTTTGAGACATCGATCAGGATGATGACGGCGTCGGCGGTGGATGCTCCGGTAACCATGTTGCGCGTGTACTGTTCATGGCCTGGGGTATCGGCGATGATGAACTTGCGCCGGGGTGTGGCGAAGTATCGGTAAGCGACGTCGATGGTGATGCCCTGCTCGCGCTCGGCTTCCAGGCCATCCGTCAGCAGCGACAAGTCGATCGCGTCGCCGATGGTGCGCCGGTGCCTGGCGTGCGATATCGCGTCCAGCTGGTCGGCAAAAATGCCCTTGCTGTCGAACAGCAGGCGGCCGATCAGCGTGCTCTTGCCATCATCTACCGAACCGGCAGTAATGAAGCGCAGCAAGCCACGCTCTCTCGTCAGTTCCTGCAAAAACTGTTTGGGAATGGTCGCGCTCATCAGAAATATCCTGCCTTCTTGCGTTGTTCCATCGATGCTTCCGATGTCCGGTCATCCATCCGGGTTGCACCGCGTTCGGTGATTTTGGTCATGGCGGTCTCGGCGATGATGGCCTCGACGGTAGCGGCATCCGATGCTACCGGGCAGGTGCACGAGATATCGCCGACCGTACGGAAACGCACGACTTGGGTCTCGATTACCTCGCCTTCTTTGGCCGGTGTCAGCGTGGTCAGCGGCACCAGAAAGCCGTTGCGCCGAATGACCTGGCGCTCATGAGCAAAATAAATCGGCGGCAGCGCCAGTTTTTCGCGGGCGATGTATTGCCAGACGTCCAGTTCGGTCCAATTGGAGATCGGGAACACGCGCATATTTTCGCCAGGATAAATGCGGGTGTTATATAAATCCCAGAGTTCCGGGCGCTGCGCCTTCGGATTCCACTGCCCGAACTCATCGCGGAATGAAAAAATCCGCTCCTTGGCGCGAGCCTTCTCTTCATCGCGACGGGCGCCGCCAATACAGGCATCAAACTGAAATTCAGCAATGGCCTCCAACAGCGTGACGGCCTGCGCCGCATTACGCGAATCGCTTGCGGGATTACGCAGGCGCACGGTGCCGCGCCTGATCGACTCCTCGACCGAACGCACGATCAGTTGCTCGCCCAGTTCAGCAATGCGTCGGTCGCGGAATTCGATGACTTCAACGAAGTTGTGGCCGGTATCGATATGTACCAGCGGAAACGGGAACTTGCCGGGGCGGAAGGCCTTCTCGGCGATGCGCAGCAGCACCACCGAATCCTTGCCGCCGGAAAACAGCAGCGCCGGTTTACCGCATTCGGCCGCAACCTCGCGCATGATGTGGATCGCTTCTGATTCCAGCCAGTCCAGATGGTGATTGCTGGCGGCATCGAGAACATGTTTTTCGGCTGCAGTATGCATCATATTTGCCCTGATGTTTTTTGTGGTGTTGCTGGCCTGGCGCGGATCAGTTTGCCGTCAACGACATGCAGGCCGCACTCTCTGGTATCCGGATTTTCCCACCACCAACGACCCGCGCGGATGTCCTGGCCGGGGGAGATGGCGCGCGTGCAGGGGGCGCAACCGATGCTGGGGTAACCCTGATCATGAAGACGATTGTAGGGCACCTCAAAATCACGGATATAATCCCAAACTTCCTCATGGTGCCAATCGGCCAGGGGGTTGAACTTGGGCAATTCATGGGTGGCTTCCCATTCCCGGATGGCGAGGTCCTGCCGCGAAAGCGCCTGCTCCCGACGCATCCCGGTCACCCAGGCCCCTTTACCCCGCAATGCCCGCTGCAAGGGTTCGACCTTGCGCATATGGCAACAGGTCTTGCGCAATTTCTGGCTTTCATAAAAGGCGTTGGGCCCGTGTTCCCGGACATAGCGCTCCACTGTCCCGTGCTCCGGGAAATACACCTGAATGGGGAGGTGGTAGCGCTCCTGGGTTTCCTGCATCAGCCGGTAGGTTTCCTCCGGTAAACGGCCGGTATCGAGGGTGAATATCTCCATCCAGGGCGCATGCTTCGCAATCAGGTCCGTGAGCACCATGTCTTCCGCCCCAAAGCTGGTGGCAAAAGCCGCCGGGGCGTACGGCGCATTGCGCAATTCCCCGAAAAGGAGGAGCACGTCCTGTATTCTGGTCTCTGTACTCATGGGTTCCTCACTGTCTCCCTGTGTGCAGGAGGCCGGGATCCGGCGGTAATAAATCCTGTCGCCGGACAAAGTCCCCGAATGTCTCGCCGGGCCAGCGGTGACCGACAAATCGCTTCAACAGGGGCCGTAGAGTATCCAGCAGGGCTGCCTCGCCCATTGCCTCCCGGTAAAGGGTATTGAGGCGCATGCCGGTCCGATCGCCGCCCAGATAAAGATCGTAAAGGCCGGGCGCTTTGCCGACCAGGCCGATCTCCGCGAGATAGGGCCGGGCGCACCCGTTGGGGCACCCGGTCATACGCACTGTCAATGCTTCTCCTTCCAGACCGGCCTCGGCAAGCAACGCCTCGATGCGATCCAGAAAAACCGGTAAATAGCGCTCGGCCTCGGCCATCGCCAAGGGGCAGGTGGGCAGCGCTACGCACGCTATCGCGTGGGTACGGACAGGGGCGAGATTCAACAGTCTGTTGAGCCCGTATTCAGCGAGCACGGTTTCGACAAGGGGGCGTTCCGCAGGGGAGATGCCGGCGATCAGCAGATTCTGATTGCAGGTCAGTCGGATCTCGCCATGGTGCAGACGGGCGAGTGCATCCAGCCCACTGAAGAGCGGGAGATCGCCATCGGCAATCCGGCCACCGGGTATGAAGAGGGTAAGGCAGGCTGTTCCGTCATCATTCTCGAGCCAGCCGAACCGGTCTGCCGAAGTCTCGAAGTGGAACGGGCGCGGCGGGGACAGCGGGAATCCTGTGCGTTGCTGCACCTCCTCCATGAAGCGATCCAAACCCATACGGTCTACCGTGTATTTGAGGCGGGCATGGCTTCGATCACTCCGGTCCCCGTGGTCGCGTTGGGTAGTGAGCACGGCTTCGGCAATGGCCAACACTTGCCCGGGGGCGCAGAATCCGCAGACATCCGCCAGCCTCGGGTAGGTGTCGGGTTTGTTGTGGCTGCGGCCAAGGCCTCCCCCAACGCAAACATTGAATCCCGCCAGTCGCCCCTCCTCGTGTATGGCGATGAACCCAAGATCCTGCGTGAACACGTCGACGTCGTTGTGCGGTGGCACTGCGATGGCAATCTTAAACTTGCGGGGCAGATAGCTAGGCCCGTACAGGGGATCATCCTCCGGCGCGGTTATCTGCTGGCCGTCGAGCCATATTTCATGATAAGCATGGCTCCGCGGCAGCAGGTGTTCGGCAATTTTCTGCGCCCAGCCGTATGCCTCGGCATGGAAGGCGGAGATCTGAGGGGCGGAACTGGCGATGACGTTGCGATTGACATCGCCGCAGGCGCTGACCGTATCGAGCAGTGCCCGGTCGAGGGCTTGCAGCGTCGGCTGGAGATGCGGCTTGAGCAGTCCGTGAAATTGTATGCTCTGTCTGCTGGTGATACGCAGACCGCCATTGCCGTAGGTGCGGGCGATGGCGCCCAACGCCAGCCATTGTGCTCCGCTTAATACGCCGCCCGGCAGGCGCAGCCGGGCCATGAATTGATACAGGGGCTCCAGTTTCTGCTGGTGGCGTTCCGCCCGCAGGTCGCGATAGTCCTGCTGGTAAATGCCGTGGAACTTGATGACCTGAACGTCATCTTCCGCCAGTGCACCGGTGACAGGATTGCGCAGACTCTCCCGCAACGTACCGCGCAGCCCCCGGCTCTCCGCCTTGATCCGTTCCACGTCGGAAAGTGCTTTGTCATTAATAGACATCTCGGTGATATCTCCCCGTCTGTTTCAATTCCAGAATATATTCCTCGGCCTGAACCTGCGTGCGCCCGGCCGACTGAACGATATCCACCAGAGATTGCTGTACCGCCCTGCCCATCGCTTCGGCCCCGCAAACATACACGGCGGCACCTTCTTCAAGCCATGCGAATACGTCACAGGCACGCTCCCGTAAGCGGTCCTGGACGTATATCTTGCGTTCCTGGTCGCGGGAGAAGGCAACGTCGAGCCGGGTGAGGTGCCCATCCTTGAGCCAGCGCAGCCACTCCCGCTGGTATAGAAAATCGGTGCTGAAGTGGCGGTCCCCGAAGAAAAGCCAGTTATTCCCTGCAGCACCTAGCGCCTCCCGTTCCTGCAGGAAGGAACGAAAGGGGGCCACCCCGGTTCCGGCCCCGATCATGATCATCGCCTGTCCGGAATCTTCGGGTAGCCGGAATTCGGCGTTAGGCTCGATAAATATGGGTACAGGCCGACCAATGGCGACACGATCCGCCAGAAATGTCGAGGCGACCCCCAGACGCTCCCGCCCGTGGCTGCTGTAGCGGATGGCGGCGACCGTCAGGTGGACCTCGCCCGGAACGGCCAGAAGGCTGGAGGCGATGGAATACCGCCGCGGCGGCAAGGGCCGCAGGCAGTCAGCGAAGGATTGCGCACTAAGCCCCTTGACGGGGTATTGCCCGACGACGTCGATGACTTCCCGGCCGTCTGTCCAGGTGTCGAGGCCGTTGACATCCCGCCCGGCAATCGCGCTTTGCAAAGCCTTCGCATCGCTCAGGCGCGCGTAACGCTCCAGAAAGGGCCATGTGATTCTGGTGATTTCATAATGTGCGGCGAGGGCCTCCACCAGCGGCATTTCACCCTGCCTGGTCCGTACGAGAGCCTTGTGGTCCAGCTCGAGCCGGTCGAGTAGCTCCTCTACGAGTTGGGGCGGATTGCTCGGCGTGACGGAAGCGATATCGCCTGGTGCATAGTGAAGGCCAGATCCATCGAGGTCCAGTTCGAGATGCCAGACTTCCCTGTCCGACCCGCGGCCGGAGAGATTCACCTTGTCCAGCAGAACGGCGGGGAAAGTGGCATGGCTCGAGTATCCCTGTTTCGGAACGGGGGCCGGAAGCGGCGCTGCCGGAGAGGACTTGCCGGTGGTGAGGGTCCCCAGGACCTGCTCCATCCAGCATATGGCATCCTCTTCATAATCGACGTCACAATCGACCCGGGGGAGAAGGCGCTCGGCGCCGGCGGAAGCGAGGGCAACATCGAACGCTTTCCCCGCCTGACAAAACCTGGGATAGCTGGCATCGCCCAATGCCAATACGGCAAAGCGGCTGTCGTGCAGCTCCGGAACCGGTCCATCGGTCAGGGAAGCCAAAAGCGTGCGGGCACTGTCAGGCGGCTCACCATCTCCGTGCGTACTGACAATAATCACGATGATGCGATCCCTCCGCAATTTTGCGCGACCATACACCAGCATGTCTTGAACATTGGTTTGTACCCCCACAGCCTGGGCCTTGGTCGCCAAAACCTCCGCCAGCCGCTTGGCGTTACCAGTCTCTGTGCCAAACAATATGGTGATCTTCTCTCCGGTGTTTCCCCGTATTTTTTGGGCAGGGGCGCTTTTTCCAAAGCCTGTCAGATAACCACTGGCCCACAGCAGCTGTTCGCGGTTCAAGCCCTCTGCAAAGCGTTGCAAGTCTTCTTGCTTTCGGGAATCCAGCAGAAAATCCGATTGATTAATCAATTTCATCGCAGCACCAATGTTATTGTTTGCCAATGCTTATCCATTACCTCTGCCCTGCGAAAATCAAGAGGAATAGACCATTAGGGCTCTTGGCGTAGCACCTGACGTGATGTTGTGCATACGGGACCGATCAACCATGTGCGCAATCAAGGCAATTTCATGGGCCACGCAGTATTGCCTCCTTGTCAAACCCCATTCCCGCAATTCATCGAGATCTAACCCCACTTCATCGCAGGGAACTTCGAGTTCCTTGCAGGTTTTGCTATCGTTAAGAAAACCGGCCATTTCGCAAATTTGGTTGTTACCCAGTGCTGCCAGCGCCATAGCCAAGGAAAACGGACCCAGTCCTGTCAGTTGCTCACCAATAGCGATAGTGGCGGCGTCTAAGCTACTTTTCCCGATAAGAACCGTAGCTCGTTTGAGGGCATCTTGACGATTGATGTTCATCTTCGGTACTCCTTTTCACAGTATTTCTTTATGAATGAGCGCGTTGGTCACCCGCCATAGCCCGTCACAGACATCAAACGCCTAGACATATCCGAATATCGCTGTTTTCGTATATTTCGGCCCTCGGCGTGGGTCAGTTCGCATAGGCTCTTTAGGCCTCACAGTGATCTGGTCCTGCCGCCTACTGCCGCCGGTGCAGATAGTTAGCCTCATGCGAGCTTAGGCGGCTTGTCCCTTCCTCACCCTGGCAGAAACTCGTCAGGGACAAAGTCTAGTCGCGGATGTACAAAAGCTGAAAGACTGATATGTTATATCTATATGCCTATTAGTTAGAATAATTTGGCGCCCATGAACCTGCCTGATTAGTACCGGTCTTCACACCCTCATCACACGCGCCGCAGAACGGCAAGACCGTACCATGATGGATTTTGTTGTGGCGGTTGTCCGGGATGCCGCACAACCGGCCATTGAGCAGGCTGAGGTCATTCGTCTCTCGCTGGTGGACCAGGAATGCTTGCACAGATAAGATCTGTGTAACGATGGCCGGCTGCACGTCACTGCTCCCGCGCCGCCTGCGATCGCCGCGATCCGATTGAAGGGTAAGGTCAGATCAAGAAAGGCGCCTTGTTTTTTAGTGTTTATAACTGAGGTGTGATATGCGTGTGCGCCATGTGATTATTGCGGCATTGATAGTTACCACTATGGGTTTATCCGGATGTGCTGTGCGGCCGCCAGAAAAAACCTTGGTAATTGGAACGACTTACACGGCGGCATTATCTATGGCCATGCTTAAATTCAAGGTCTTATCCTACAAAGGGAATGGTTGGTATACCGTTCAACTAATCGGTAGTAATATGGCACCCTTTAGCACCACTAAACCAGCGATGATAAATTCACATGCACTTTCTATTCTGCAAAAAATTAGCGGTGATTAATTCATTCGCAGTAGCCCGTCATCCGGCCGCCGCGCCATCCATATAGGCCATTCCGGCGTCCGGCCAACTACCCTCCGAACAGTCAACGCAAAATAACGCACGGCAACCCTGCCATCGGCCGCCGAACCATAGACCAGATCACCGTCATTTTTCTGGCCAATCTTTCCTATACAGTCTTTCTTCCTGCTCCTGGTGCCGCAGATAGTTTTCATAGGATGGGATCATCTTCAGCTCCAGGCCGATGAATGGGCGCGGCTCAGCCAACACTTTCGCCCGGTAATCGGAAAGTTCTGGATGCCGTTCCAGAAACGAAGCCATTTCCCCTAATTTATTTGGCGGAATGGGCTTATATTGATCATAATGATCCTTGGAGAATGCCACACGGGGGGCTTCCAGTGTCATCCATATGATGAGAGATACCGCTATGGACAGAACATGCGGGTGAAATGATCCCCATATCAAGTAAATGGTCGATGCCGATATCGCAGCCGCCAGAACAGAATAGATTAGAAGAGTCAACGTGATTATTTTCTTTTTTCTTTCAATCTCCGCCATGGTCAGCGGTTTCTCGTAGAAGTTCATAGCATTCCTCCAATCTTGCGAGTTAATTATTTCCGCGCAACTATAAATTGGCATGCGTTGGGCGCGGAAAAAACGCGTTGGCGCCCGTTATATGGGGCTTCCTCTAAACAGAGTGCCTTTCAAGCCGTCAAGTGTTATAGCACTTGGCCATGCACTTCGGAGAAGAGTTGTATATATTTCAAGTATCTGGCAATTAAAGCCAAAGGTTGCACCTTCCCTCCACGAATTTTTCCATCAACATTGCTCGCCTCAAATTTATGTTGCCATTTACCTCTAACTGTTCGCCCACTCGGGGGTTGTGGTGAGATTAAAGCTTCCGCTGAGAATGGCTCTGGCCGGATCCATTGCAGCCCAATAACGGTGCCCACACAGACGTAGCACAGCATTGGGCAATAACTGGGAGTCATCGGGTTCTTCAGAATTGAATTAGGCAAGTACATCATTTACAGCCTCGCTTATCGAAGATCTTTCATTCGAATCTGGAGGCCAACTGGGCAACAGGTGCTGGCAAGCGCGGGCAAAGGCGCCCAAGCGCCGACCCGTATAGAACCAATGGCAACAGCGCCGTGTCTCTTCCACGCTGCTCAGGCGTCGGCCGTCGAATTCTCGGCCAGGGTAGACCAGATATTCACCAGGGAAAGTGAGTAAGCGTGAAGTGATACTCTGGTAAAGTTGTGCGATGTTGCCAACCTGCGGGGCGCAGCTGCCTATGCCACCGGCGAGAAGTGTTTCACCCGTGAAGAGACGATCTCGCCACTGGTAGGTCACCGCGCAGGGGCTTTGCCCGGGCGTATGGATAACTTTTAAGGTTTCCTCGCCGAAATACAGGGTGTCACCTTCTCTGGCCCGCAAGTCGGCGTGGACACTGGGTGCCAACTCATGCAGAACTACGCGCCCATCGGTGGCGGCTTTTAAGGCTAAGACCGTGTGGTCGTGATCCAGATGGATACAAGTTACTAAAATATACTGAAGCGAAAATCCTCGCCTCGCTATTAACTCAAGCAGGGATTCAACGACAGATAGCACTGGATCGACCACAACCGCCATGCGTGTCACTGGGTCAGCAAGGAGATAGCTGAGCCTTTGGGTCTTTTGGTCATAAAATTGACGGAATATCATGAGTACCTTGAATTCCTCCCTGAGAGTAGCCGCACCGACACTGTCGCCGAAGTGCCATAGGCCGCTCTGTGCAGGACCAACAGAAAATTTGATGGAAGTATAAACTGAAACAGAGTGCGCAACCAAGGAGCGAAGGCGACGGGGGTACCGCGGTGACGGCCTTACGGGGTTGGGGGAGCGGTGCAAAGTCTAGTCGCGGAAAAATCAGGTTTACTCGCTGCGTCCCTTATCCTTCACGGATAAATGCTGGGTACCACTTTTTCGAGCTTGGCGCCCTCTGTAACCCGGCCCGGAAGTTGGGAGAATTGAGCGTAGGGTATCCCCCAATTTTTGGGATAGATGCTGCCGGTTTGTCACAGTAACTCGACATTGTGGTGTATGTAGGAGAACTATGGCCAGGCGTGGATTGCGCGTTAGGAAAACCAACGCAGGAAGGCTGCCGCGGTGAGGGCAGCAAGGCCCAAGCCGAAATCGAAGACCAAGATCCTGCGCTGCACAGCCCCCGACCATCCATGTTCAAAACGCAGGTAGGTCATCCCGAGGATGATACCCACGACCGCGCAAGCCATCTTGAACAACAGGGCCGTCAGGGCAATCCCATGGATGTCTGGTAAACGGCCATCATAAAAATAGCTGGTGGCTCCAAAGAGGGCACCAGTTACTCCCTGGTTTATCCATCCCAAAGTGATTACCCACACCAGCGTTCTCTGCACACCAGGAGAACGGCGCGCCAGCAAGAGCGCCGCAGCGCCTCCGCCTACAATGGCCACCGCCCCCAAGTTGTGCAACGCCTGAATGCAGGCGTAGAGCAGAAGCTGGGTGCTGAAGAAAAAGCCCGACATTTTACTTAACCGTAACCACGATGCATCGGTTGACCCCGATGAGGACATGGGCCGCTGTGGCCTCTTTGATGCAAATGGCGTGTGTGCCAGATGGCAACGTGCCTATGGCAAAGTTGCCTTGCAATTCATGGCTTAAACCAACCATGTGGTTGTCGACATAGACATGGATATGGTTGCCGTTGGGGGCTAGAGTGACGGCATAGGACAGGACTATGGGCGTACCGGCGCTGAGTTGTGCGTCATTGGCGGGGGCAAGAATCTTGATATATTTCGCTCCGGAGGTCGTGGTGCCACTTCCTTCGGCTGCTTTGCCCGAATTGTTCATAGCAAGCTGCAGGGGATGGTCCGCCACCGCCCAGGCCGGCGCTGTGCTTAGCGCCACGACGGCAAAGACCCATAGGATGCGGGAAATGTTAGGATTCATAAGGCACCCCCAGTGCATGACAGTTCAATGGCAGGGTGGGAATCGGACTGACCATCCTTCCCAGCCCCGAGTTTGAGTATAGACAGTTTGTGGAAACAATGGTGTTTGTGAAGCGAAGTTGTTCTGGAATTGTGCTCCGCTTTTTAAGTTTTATGGCTGCAGGAATCGGAATCACCTGAGGGAAGGCGGAAATGATTCATTTGCGATCAGAGCCCTAATAGATTCTTGCACTGCCCCGGACGACTATGAACCGCCGATCCGCTCACTCCGCGCATTTTAGCCCCCAGCAGGGAGAGGACCCGTCTTCGGGCATGCCCAGTTGCGCGCACTGCAGAACAAATTTGTGGTCCTTGGCGGACGCCTCTGTGCTAAGGTATGCAGCAGATGAAACGGGACCGCGGCGAGATTATCTCCACGGTCTTCTTTATCGCGGCGTCTGTGTTATCTGTTTGTGATTATGAAACTGGCCAGGGCGTACTTGAGGGCGGACCAGGGGCGACTGCACTGGCCTCAGATTATTTCTGGTGCCACCCTCCGATGATTTCAACCCTTCAAGGCCCCTCCCCGAGGGGCTCGATGCCCTGCGCGATCGGCTGTGTTGCTCCTAATACACAGCAGGACAGGAATGTAGAGGGCTACAGATCCTCCGCATCACCGAACAAGAGCGCGCCATCACTGTGCGTAACCAGACCATCGCCCTCTTATCTTAAATGTGGTAATAATGCAATCAAACTACGCCGTGATATCAATCCCGTACTTATTCTCACCCCGCCATTTTCCGTCTGGTATATTATGGCAGGGGTTCCAGTTATATCCAATGATCTCATGATAGCGAGGTTGTTACGAAGTTTTTTTCTTGTCGCGCCACTAGCTATTGATTTGGGTAGCGTGGCAGTATTTGCGCTACGCAATGCATTGCCCACGACTTTTTCAAAATGCTGCAATGCGGACAGCGGATGCGGAGCCTGCAACCAGGCTGCGGCTTCGCCGAGACTGCTAGGAGTCAACAAGGCCACAGGTATATATCTCACAGTTAATTTCCCAGAGTTGATCAGCTGTACCTCGTTTTCGTATAGTACATGGCAATATGGGCAATTGGGATCCTGAACATCATAAATAATAGGACCATGTGTTCCATACTGAATATATGTAGCACGATGCAGTAGGGTTTGTGTCCATAATATATTTGATTTAACATTATTATGTTGCGCATCGTTGGCCATAGAGATGCCTATGCTCAGCAGACACAGTGCACAGAACATCACAAATGAGGTCATGCTAGTTCCTTCTAGTTCCTTAAGATATCCGTTATCCTGCGGCCAACCAGATCGATGCCATTAGAATAAAAAAGATTTACAGAGAGGCAATCCGTGTCGGTCAGCACTGTACTTTTCTTGCTGCTCATTTATTGACTTTTAGAGGATACATTAGTCTTCGCTATCAACAAAAAGGTGGGTTTCTGGGTCATGTAAAACATCTTCCATCCATCGCCAAAAGTGCCAACTTACGAGACACATTGTCGGCAATGATAGCGCCATCATTGCTATCCCAGAAAAGCGTTGATCTGATAGCGGAGTTATCCCCCAAAGCATATGGGACGACTTCATAGGATTCATGTTTGTGAAGCTCCAGAACCACATCCCCCCCATTCCCATCATGGTCAACTCGGTTACAAATACATAGCCTGCTTTTTGCAAATGATTTCGAAAATTTGGTAATGACGGAAAAATTTTAAGAGACTGCATCCATAGCACAATCCCCACAGCAAGATACACTCCTGGTAACAGCGTGAATATAACGCTGTATTTTAACCCAAGATACATCTGGCTTGACATACTCCACAAAACCAACAATAACAGTAAAGTCATGCCGGTCACTGCCGGACTGTGCGCGAACCTAAAAATCCCATATAAATAGCCCTTATTATTGTTAGTAACGGGCATATTAAATGGCAGTCCTAATACCAAAAGTGGTGCTGCCAGCTCGAATTCGCCCATTAACTTTATGGTGTAAATGGTCATAGATCTATGAACCAAAAAGTTCATTGGCGAATTCCATAGAATAATTGCCAGAAACAGCCCGGCAACAAATGACCACATCTTCCATTGCGGCCACTCAATATGCGGTCGTCCTTTAGCAAAGTGGCTGTCATACTTATAAAGGTATTGCCCCATAACTGCCATTGCAGCCAATAATATAATAGGATTTATGTACAAAAACCATGAGGTAGCATAGCCATGCTTTCCCCCCGCCATAAAAAATCCAACAGCATACATTGACAACACTGCCAATATTGCCGTCGTGGCGATTGCTTGATGTGCCATAAGGCCTTTAATCCATACAAGCATATTCACAGGCGATTCCTTCATGTTGATCCCTCCACTCGCGCGTGGAATGAAGCGTCGGTTCTCGACGCCCAAATTATACATCCGCTCCGTGCTTGAGAAGAATCAGCACGTTCCCATAAGTTAATACGCAACACAATCAGCCTTCTCCTTGCCGACTGTGCCCATTTGCACATAACTGTCGCTCCCCGTATACCGTAACCCTACGCCAAAAGCAGGTTATACCCCGTCGTGCCGGGGCGGAAACTGAACCGCGGCAACCCGCGCCGCCACCAAGACTGCCAGTAGGGCGGCGATGGCCAAGAGTACCGGCGAATCCATGCGGTGAGCGTAAAGACCGATAAATATTTCGCGCAAAACGAAAACGATACCCACTTCGGCCAGCACTCGCAAGCGGAGACGATGAAACTCCAAATAATCTGTAAAGGTACGGAAGAGCTCAATGAGGACAAAAGTGGAGAGCACATCAATGACAAGGCTTTGTCCGAGACTCTCAACGAGGCCGTGGACATGCGCGATGCCCTGGACGGCAGCGGCATCGCGCAGAGTGCTCACTGCAACCACAAAATCATAGACCAGACCAGCCAATGCACCCAGCAGGGTGAGCAGCATAACAAAGATCAAGGCGATAACAATGAGATCTAGCAGCTTGCCATAAAAACGCAGGGTTCTACCTCGAGCCCCGGACACCAATTCTCTCGGCACCATCCCATTCCCCTTTTGCTGTTCTGGCATAAATCAGTCCGAAGTCCTTGTGGGCTAACGCAAGTAGGGCCGCACGCATTGCGGCAACAAAGATTCAGGTGTGAATTTTTTTATTTGTCAGCAAGGCTATTGTCTTTTTCAAATAAACGATAATAACTAATTGATATTATTAAGTAATGTTTCAGATGGTCATCTATTTTTATAAAATAGATAGCATTCACGATCCCCAGGTGTCTGCCACCGACTCTTTAGACCTGAAAAATCCGCCTTTCCGGAAATATATAGCTAAATAATTCCTACTCTCCAACCATCGTTTCGCGCATGCAATAGATCTCCTCTACACTACACTAATTATATCATGGATTTTTGCGGCCAACAGAATTACCGATCACTGGTATTAAATCGACATGTGTGCCCATAATTTTCGGGATATATCTCAGAGATTTTTATCCACCTTTCTTTGTCAGCCATCTGTATCTTAACGATTGGCCTTCTTATATTCACAACCATACCACATTGGGACTGATCGCCAATTTTGATGTGTTCACGGAAATTTACTATCTCAGCAGACCGCTTGTCATCTAATTTTGGTGCTTCGTTTTTTAGCGTGCTGGCTACCTGGCGTTGACGATCAGGTACTTCACTGGAACGCGTTATAATTATCGACGACTGTTTTTTTGGCATGGCAGAAATTTTTTTGAGGTCTTGCTGAGATGCTATCCCTTCATAATAACTCGCTTGTCCTTTATCCTCAGACATTGCACACCCAGAGAGCATTTGCACAACAATAAGTGCTATAGTTAACTCCGCAATCTTTACCATTTTATTTCCCTTGTAGTGTGGTTATTATATTGTTTACCATAACTTTTTCAACAGCTTACTACCATGACCAACTAAAGTTGGCAAGGATAGCACCCTCACCTTAGCGGCTTCCGCCTGCCTTGACTCGCAAATAGCAGGCACTTCCATTATGCACCGAAACGGAGCAGCCGATCTTTGTGGCTGATGCCTAACCGACCAAAACGGCCTTTCACCATCTCGTCCATCAGCAACCACTTCTACCCACCCGGTAGAAATTTATGCCGAAATTTACATCGGCAATAACCCCAAGAGCCGGGCTCTGATGGGCACCGTAGCGTTTTTGAATCTTCTTCCGCCCCCCGGCCCGCACTTCTGCTCGCGAGAGATACGAGCATGAGCGGTGGTGCGTCGCTAGCTTAGCCCTGCATGGAACACATATCCCCGCCTGAGTTTGGACAGGTCACACCGGACAACACTTCTCAGCAATGTAGTCAGTAAACCTCTGACTATCCCCCGCCGCATCGTCATAATCGCCCCAGCGCTGAGACGCTTCACCTATCGCCACCAATGTGGTCACACCGCGTATAGTGTATATTGTTGATTTTACCTTGTCATTTTCCCAGATGACAAGCCTGATACGGAGACTCTGACTGGTGGCATAAAAAAGCCGGGGTAGGGTTCACCCGGCAAGTAAGGAGGAGGTACTGCACGACAACGTTGAAGCAAGCAGGCAGGCCTCATCCTGGATCATGCGAATGGACCGAAACAACTTTGTGGCAAGGTAAATCTATCCTGCTTGGTTCTGAGCCACTCAAGCCATTCCAGAAGCCAAACACAATTTAAGAAAATCCAACATGTAGGCGCATGATGCCGACCAGAGCATCCGGATATGTTGCACTGGGATGAACCACATACTGCAGATCCGTTTGCAGATATACTCGATGGATAAGCCGCGCGGAATAATAGCCCTCAAAATCTGTTTCGGCATTATATGGCGCATCTCGCAACCAGGCCCGGGCCATACCTATGCCCACACTGTCGCCTGGTCGCGCCATCCAGAAATGCCGTAAGCGCAATCCTGCGCCCATATACCAAGGCAGGACATTCACCGGATTGGGTGCCGCCTCAAACTCTAAAAAACTCCCCCAATCCATGCCATCCTGTGTCCAGCGGTACTCACCAGTGGTGTAAACACCACTGGTGTCATTCCCTAGCGTCGCCTGGTATTGCGGCAGCTGACGGTTACGCCAACCGCCCACTTTCACGGTATATTTCCCGTCACCCAAGGAGCCGTTCCTATTTGCTTCCAGCCAGATCATATTCCCCCGATGTGCAGGATCCATGAAGGGGTGAATGGCATCTCCCTCGAAAACGCCTGCCATTCCCGTCCAGCCGTCAGCGCTATAGCTCCCCATCACCCCAAGGCTAGAAAATGGGTAAGAAGAAGCTCCCGGCACGTTGACCCCCATCGCCGACCCGAACCCATAAGAAACATTCAGGAAGTCACCGGCCACGCCAGTAGAATCGAAATAATCATTGGCACTGATGAGCCCTGCCCGCAAGGTGGCATTATCTATAGTTTGGCGGTAGTACAGCTTATAGAGTGCTCCCCTGTTGAGCCCGGTGAAGGCATTAACTCCCTGGGTATCACCCACGTAGTTCTCCGGATTGCCATTCTGGATGGCCAGAAACTCTGTGACAAATCGCCCGCCATTCCACCAGCCTGCGCGCCCGGTATTGAAGGCGAAACCGGCTTTACCGGTAGCATTACCCACTGCTCCCGAGGCGATTCCCCCAGAAAAATTATCAATGCCCTCCAGACTGAGGTGTAGATTCCAGGAAAAGGCTTTGCTCAAACTATCGGCATCCGCCGTCGATGCCGACAGGCAGGTTGAAGCAAGCATCCCCAGACAGCCCAGACAGCCCAGACAGCCCAGACAGACTAAACGACGCGCACGATGCCGTTTATATGGATTATTCATGTGCTCGTTCCCCTTCAATGACCAATGGCTATCAGGGTCCCGCCACTCGTGCCCACATAGACACTATCATCTTTAGGTACGGGGCCGGTGACCACATTCTTGCTTTGATAGGTCCATACCATCCGCCCACTCTGTGCATTGAAGGCCATAATTTTGTGATCGTTTACTTTAAGTACTGCATTGCCTTGCCAAAGTACTGGTTGTGACTTAGGAATGCCATGCAACGCACTGCGCCAGAGCACTTTGCCAGTTTTTGCGGCGAGGCCCAGCAGATTCCCATCCCGTGAGGCGACAACCAGGGTGTGCTTGGCTATGAGCGGAGCATAGGCGGTGTAGTCGGCCATCCTGGTGTACCATAGTTGCTTCCCAGCTTTGGCTGAGAGGGCGTAGATACCGCGGTCCCCCGCTCCGGACGCAATAAATACACGGTCATGCCAGGTGCGTGCGGCTGTATTAATGGGGCCGCTGGTCGTGAAACTCCACAGTGTAGCGCCCGTCGTTGTCGAATAAGCATGCACGGTGCCACCACTGTTGCCGATGATTACCTCATGCTTCCAAACTGCAGGTTGCGCCACAAAGCCATAACCAGTTTTTTGCTGCCAGCGGATTTTTCCTGTTTTATCAGAGAGTCCATAGACGCTATGATCGGCAGAACCAAAAATGACGGTGTGATCTATCACCACAGGTGCCGTCAATTTGGCACCATCTCCTGCAAATACCCATAACCGGCGGTTCGGAATATTCCCAACCGGGTAAAAAGCATACAGACTATGACCATCCGTCTGTGCGAAAAGCAAATGATGCTCGTAGTGTGTAAGATGACTGCACATGCACTCCGGCGGCTCATGTCGGGTGTAGTCCCATATCAACTTGCCCGTTTTAGCCTCAATCGCCCGCAGATAATGGGTGCTGCCCACGTCAGAAGCAACCCAAACCTGCCCATGACCCACGGTTATGGGCATTAGAATTGCCCCCCCGGTTGTGAATCGCCAGAGTATTTTCCCGTTCTTCGCCGCGAAGACATTGGGGCCTTTGGATTGAGCTGAATCGAAATAAACTACGCCATCGGCTACCCGGGGTAGGTTATAGATCGGCTCATGAACATCCACCGACCACTGTACCGGTACACCAGCTATGGCTGTCGATGTCATAAATGACGAAAAAATAATCGTCGCTAAAGCAACATTATACCTAAACCGCATGACAATACCTCCTTAGGAACTGGTGGCGCATCAGTAAAATCTATCTAGATAGCACGTAAGTCAGGTGAATCTTACACGCTGCGCGGCCGATGTTAACTGTGGCAAATTGTCGCACCACCCCGCGTAGTACGGTTCACGGCAACGAACTTCCTGCCTTTGCGTTACTATGGAAAGACTATCCAGCAGTAACAGGTAGGCTTTAATGTTTCTCTTCGAGAAGCGCGCGATCATTTATCGGGGGTAGAATTAACTATGACGTACATTTTTTACAGAACGGGATTGCCATTGAAGAGCGGGCAGGAACACCAGAGATCTCGCCCGACAGGCTCACCAAGGAGGCCATACTCATCGTGGAATGCTACCGCAAATAGTTTCCGCCATTGCCTATAAGTCACTTGCCAACTATGATGGGCCTCTTGGTCAAGACAGTTGAGAGTAAGCCTAAGCTAGTCCAGTCGCTTCCACTGCAGCGGAATGGCGCTACCGCAAATTTATCCATAACCGACGATTATCTTTCGGTCTTTGGATAGTTGTCCACACTGCATGTCCCACCACCCTGTTGCTTTTTCCCGCTACACCGGTCGTACACTACCAGACGCCTCAGCCACGTGCTCATAAACGGACAGAGTAACAGCCAGGGTCGAGTGCCCGAGCCAGGTCTTCACCACCGCGGCCGGAACACCCGCGCGGAACTGGCGCGTCGCGAACGTATGGCGCAGCACATGCGGACCCTTGCTCCGCTTTACCAGGTCCAAATCCGCAAAAATCGTGGACACGATGTAATACACACCACCTCGTGAAAAAGCCCCCCCCATCGCATCACAAAACACCAGCGTCGGCGGTATCGCGCACCGCTTTTGCGCCCGCAAAAATGCCTCCCGCGCCTCAAGAAAGAGCAGCAGCTCCTGCTGAATAACGGGCCCAAGCGGCACCTCCCGCTCCCGATTCCCCTTACCAATCACACGAAGTGCCGGAGCGTCCGAATCCAGATACAGATCCGACACCCGCAACTGGATAGCTTCATGCTCACGAAGTCCGGTGAAGTAAAGCAACCGGGCGATCTGCCGGGCGCGTAGCGTTTGGAAGGGCAGGGGGGGATCGATTCCCAACACCTGGGTGATTTCCAAAAATCGTCGTTCCTCCTCCTCGAACAGGATCACCGGCAAACGCTTCGGCGCCCGCGAAGAGGATCTCCTGACTCGCTTGTCGCCGAGCGCGCCACGCGATGGATTCTCGTCCATCAAACCGGATTCAATAAGGCCATCGAAAAACCGGGTCAGGGCCGCCAAAGCGGTATTGATGGTGCTGACGCTCCAATGCCGGTTTTTTTTCATTTTCTCACAATAGGTACGAACGACGCTTTTGGTCACATCAAGCAAGGTGAGTGAATGTTCAGCGAGCCAAGCTCGAAAACCAGAGACATGCCACAAGTAGATATTGGCCGAGCCCTCAGAAAGATCGCCGAGCGCCTGTAGAACATCGCCGTCGTCCATGTTTTCAAGGTTCACAGGCCTTCTCCGTCATTCCAGATAAACGGCGGGCGCCGAGCACCGCCATAGACACAAAATCACCGGCCTTCTGGGGGTAAGGAGCACAAAAAGCCCGCTACTCCGTCATCCGTAGACACTAGACTAGATAAAATATAACATTTTGTCTAGTAGGAGAAGTATCTGGCCATGACCAATCAGCCCACCCCAGTCGAGAAACAATGACCGGCGCGCAAATTATTTTATGCAGTAGGGGTTTTTACAAAATCCAGGCATCACCCGTGATAATATAATGGCACACTGACCAGAATTCACAGGAGAAAACACAATGCACGAAACCAGCGAAAACCATGGCGATACCACAGGCGAAGGGTTGCCGCCAGAACGCCATAGGGAGACAAAACCTGTAACAACACCGGTATCACCGCTAAAAAGCAGAAAGGTCACATCTGTGATTAGTGGCGAGGATTATATGGATTATGTGATTCTCTGTGAGCGTCTGGATTTTGGCAGCAATGCGAGGAGGCTCTCTGCACGAGATATAGATGATCGCGTGATACATCTTGCGTTGCACCTGCTCAAACGCAAGGTTGACCAGATACGTCAAGATACCGGACGCAGCTTCATTTCGGCAAAAACTATTGAGACCATATAATACTCAAAAAACATATAAAATTGAAAAGAATGCGCTCTATCGTTCTCATCTCCTGCGACCAAATCGTTGCCGACTGGGCATCCCGGCGATGGTGGGCAGTGATTCCGCTGCTCGTGAGTGCCCCCGAAAAGTGTACATTCTGGTCACCACCGTTTTATGCTCAAGTGGCTTCTTGTACCGCCGTTTGGATCAGGGGCGCCTGCACTTCCTAAGAGCCGATATGGGAGCCGTAGAGCTATCGGCCGCACAGTGGGCGATACTGGTAGAGGGGTGACCGTTGCCGGCTCTTGACAAATGCACGCCGATACTGCTGTAACTGACATGGCCCAATAAGCGGCTTCACGAACTCTTGCCGTGGAACTGGGAAATTTATATTAGCCTGATTGGCGCAACCCGCAAGGGTGGGGCGGTTAAACGGTTACGATTATGCCGCAATAAACCCGATAGAGTGAGGATTGCCATGGACTCACGCAGGCAGCATTACACATATTCAGAATCAAAAATATTATCGGAACATGCAGGCATTAGCAGGCCACATACAGCACTCGTGAGTGACCAACACAGCATTTGCGTCTTGAGAAACTGGTGCTATTGATGAACTGCTGCCAGTGCCAGAAAGGTGACACCTGCGTACCATTCAGACAAACCCAACACGAACGGCCAAGACATTTCCCGACACAGACCATATACGGCTCCACTCCATGACTGTCTCCACTCGCCATCACCTGATGAAGCGAGCTCGCCGGGAGCATCACAGGACAAGCGCGGTCTTTCATGACGCACCAACAAACGCAGGATGGCCACCGCTTGCCAGGCACTATAATCTGGGGCAGTATCCTAAAAACGGCGTCATAATAACGGCTTCGGCAGGGAGTGCGGAAAATAGCGCGTGAAAACTGCATCGCGCGCTATAGGCTAGTTCTTTTCCAGCTCAGATGTACACATTATAGAATTATCTTTTTAATAATTACGTGGCACCATTAATTGACTATAATACGCCGACTTCAAGTCGTTACCATGAAGTCTACGCATTGCACAAAGGATTATAATTATGCTGTTATCATCGTTAAAATATTCCACATTTGTTCGCATTTCCGTCATGGTTGGAATCGTCTTTTTTTCCTCCGCTTGCGCCAAGAAAGAAGACCATACCGCGGTGCGGACAGCATCCTCAGACATCAGCTGCATAGGATCTACTGCTTTTTGCGAGCATAAGGCCATTAAAGTATATCCAACCACCTGATAACAATAGGAACAGCCATCCATACCTACGGGGCGCCCGCGCGCGTTCCCAATGGAGATGGGGATACCATTTTCTATATCGCGAGCAGTGGTCAGAAGTTGCAAATCGTATCTTGACAAGAAACATAGAGGCGGGAAAATGGCAAATAATCCACTAGTTTTAACATTTCGATTTTTTTTAATGGTTATTACTGTAGCACTTCTTGCCGCTTGCGCAAAAAAAATGCCACCCACATCCGCGCCACTAAACGACATGACGACAACTGCTACGGCACAGAGAACCACCGCTCCGAATAAAATGACCGCGAGTAAATTTTGGAACCTTATGGAGAAACGTCTGACGTTTATTCAGGAAGGTCACCATGGACCCATAATATACGATTTTACCGATACAAATTGTCCATATTGCCACCTGATATATGCCACCGAGGCACACCTTATTCGCGAAGGAAAATTAACGGTTCGTTATGTTCCTGTTGCAATAATAAAACCCAGCAGCATGCCGGAGGCTGCAGCCATATTGCAGGCAACTAATCCCATAGCAGCATTGCAATATGACGAACAGAAAATCGGCAATAGCATGGCAACCGGGGCACATGCTGCCTTACCTCATGCGACAGATGCAATCGGAGAGGCGTCTCCGAAAACGATTGAGACAATTAAAGAAATAGAAGTAAATGACCATTTTTTACGAGAAATAAACGTCAACGAGCTTCCGGACATCATCTATCTGCCAAAAAAAGGTAAGCTGGGCCTGATAACCGGTTATATAAGCCATAAACAATTTTTAGTCCTGCTGCCGCAACTGAAATAACCGTACCAGTTTATCGTTGCATTTTTTTGAGCTTATACAATGACTGTTGCCGCGCGTGGCCACTTATAAGACATAGTAAGCATTACCATTCAGAATAAACTGGGGTTACCGCAGTTCCTAGCACACTGGCAGATGGTGTTTTCACGTAGGCCGCAAAAAAATATTAGCTGGCTATTATTAACAATAAATACAGATTGATAGAACAAATGTAAAGCACGGTATAAAACCTATAGCTATCCATTTGTATTTCACAAATAGGTAACGTAGGCATCGGGCGTGGATCGTTCTATAATATACCGGCTGCTTACTATACTATCTATCTCAGGAATAAGTTCGTCATTATTCAAACCGCACCATTCGATAGCCCTCTCACAAATATTAATTTTTACGCCGAATGATTTTGCAGACCTCATAGATTCATATACCAAGCACAAATTATTTACATCGAGACCATTTTCCGCAGCGTTTATTGTGGCAATAACTCCAGACTCACCAGTCAGTATGATTTCAACATGATAATCATCTGAGGCGGTTTTAGCCCCATCGAAAACATCTGCAATGGCGGCCACGTTTTCCATGTCTAATGTAGTAACAACTATGATCAGTTGCTTCATTTAAGCGCCTTTTAATATCTACAACGTTATTCTGCATAGCAGAATAATTATTCTAAGCTAATTTACGTAACCACGCAGATATGAAACGATAATTGGCCTAGCCGGACCAACTAACATAGCACCAGAAAGCCAACTTGTCATAACCAATGGCAATTGAGAGAATCGACACCCGTAACCAAGATGTGGAGGTGCCGCCACACATGAAAAGGGCTGCTCAGGCCTGAAAAATAAATCACATACATAAATCGCGACACTGCACGCCTGCCAACCCCCTCTCGTGCAGGGCCAATCATTCCAAACAGATGAGCCAGCGGCATTCTTGTGCATCACTCTATCGCTGCAAACCCCAATTTTAGAACAAAACGACCGCCAAACTACTGACAAGCCATTCCCTGAGAAAATTATGCTACCGGCAACAAAACATCGGCAGCGTCCGACCAATAAAGGGTGCGGCATTTTGAAAACACATGCCACACCTTCGCGGAAATGCTTCCGCCCACATATTCGCCCCAGTAAGAGGTTCAGAACATTAATTGCATATTTCTTTGATCACAGCTTCCCGTAAGAATGTAATCCAGAAAGAAAGAGGTTAACACCAAGGAAACAGAAGGTAACTACCCATAGACTCATAAATGACCACCACGCCATCTGCTTGCCACGCCACCCTTTGCTTGTGCGGGCATGAAGATATCCGGCGTAATTCAGCCAAACTATCAGCGCCCACGTCTCCTTAGGATCCCACGACCAAAACCCGCCCCAAGCCTTGGCTGCCCAAACGGCACCGAGAATGGTGGCAATCGTGAATAATAGAAAGCCGAGGGCAATTGCCTTGGACATCATATTATCCATCACCTCACCGCTCGGAAGTGCCCGCGCGAGGATCCCACCGCCCCCGCTTCTACGCGAGCGGTCGCCGAGAATATAGGCGAGGCCAATCAGACTGGCGATAGTAAAGTTAGCGTACGCCACAAACATCATTGGTACGTGCAATTTCATCCAGAAGCTTTGTAGTGCAGGAATTATCGGTGCTATGCGGTCCATATGCTGGACAAAGGTAAGCCAGACGAGAAACGCTGCGGCCGCAGCGACCAGCGGCATAACAAAAGCGCCCAATGCCTTGGATTTGAAACGGGACTCATAGTAGAGATAGAAGAGGGAAGTGGCCGCACAAAACACCACCAGTACCTCCCAAAGATTGGTCACGGGAACGTGTCCCCAATCGGGATGCCCGATATAGGTTTCGCGCCAACGGACACCAAGGCCGATGAAGCCCATGAGAACACCGGCCCATGTCAGCCCAGTTGCCAGGCGCCCAAATTTTTCCGATAGCGTAAACAGGTAGATAACGTAGGCGCTGGTGGCGGCCAAAAGAAAACCGATCATCCACATGACACCGGCGTAACCCTGTAAGACGTAGCGCAAGATGATATCGTTAGCGGGTGTTTGACCGATACTATATAGCCAGACACCCAACAGAGCAGCACTTAGCACTGTCAGGAAAGCCACTTGAAAGGCGCGCCAATGGATACCAACGGCAACTAGCGTGACATACCACGTAGCAAGGACCACATATTGCCAGAACCAAAACTGACTGTTAAAAACGTCCACCAAAACACCAACAGTAACCGTGAGTCCGGCGAACCACAACAAGTCGAGTTTACTAAGGCGGTTAATCCAGCGCCCCTCTGCCTCAATCTTTGTGAGCGTAAGTAATTCATCTGCTTGTGAACTAGCCATCAACATTCTCCTTCTTGTCGTCCTGATTCCCCAGGACACTCCTGAGACGCGTCACCACCTCTTCAAACTCTTTGGTGAACTCATACGGGTTTCGGCTGCTGGTACCGCCGACTATCACTTCTGTACCATCCGTCAATGCGTGCAACACCACCGAAAGACGGCGCTGCGGCAGATAGAATAGTATAAATATACCAAGAACCAGCACGGCGCAGCCCCAATAAATAACTACTGTCGCCGGCCATTTCGTTACCTCCAGTCCAGCCGCCCAGCGATGATCAAATCCGGTAAGGGTGACAATAAATGGAACGGGATACGCCTTCAGTTGTAATATCGCGCTGATAGCCGATTGGAAATATGCAGCCTCGGCATCCACAGTCATGGACGGTGCGTACTTAGCGACCACCTTTTTAAAGGTATTTAGAACGTAACTCTTGGTGTTCTCACTACTGTCTGCAGTTGCCTGTTGCTGTAACGCAGATAAATATTTCATGAATAATCCAATATTTCCATTTGGCCCAGTCGGAATGAAAAGATATTCGTATGGAATACCAAATGCCGTTCTTACCCCCTGTACAAAATAAGATTGTCCATCCCTCGTGATAGGCTGCATGTAGGTTTTGAATTCGGCTCCGGACCCTGATTTATTTTGTGCTATGTACGTAAAACTCGGACCTAGGTTGATATGTTGATCTGTTGCCGATGGTCGTGATTCGATGGCTGATGCTGGCACAACATTATCCAATGAGAAGCCTTTTAATTTTAGTTTATATGTCGTGCCTGACAAGTATATCGACTGCCCAACACGGGCCTGTTGATAAACGGCATCCGCACCAGGATTATTAAGCATGTAACGTTTCATTTTTAGAAGAGAACCGCCATCTACAAAACTGGCTTGAAATATCTGGACGCCCTTATAAGTAAGTGGATGGTTAACGCGTACATTCGCCTCTTTCAGCACTTTTCCTTCATTATTGTAAAGAACGATATTAGAAATAAAGTCTTTTGGCATGCCCGTGGAGTAGTAGGAGACGTGAAATCGCCTCAGCATAATTCGAAATGGAAGGGGCTGGACCAGATAACCATTTCCCACCAGCTCGTAAGTTACTTGCGTTGACTGTCCCTCTGGAACGGTAACCGTTCCACGATATGCAGGATTATTATAGGGCAGCCATGCATCTTTAGAAACTTCTGATAGGGGAATATGAAAGTTGTTTTCTGGCCGAATTGAGCCTACCAACATAGCCAGTTTCACGGGAATATCGGCGTTATAAAGAGCTGCCGCACAAAACACAATAATCGCCGCATGTGTTAATATATATCCAAGCCGATTATAGCGACCCTTGCGGGCAATAACTGCCATACTAGCATCGCCACGGTCATGCAGTTTCGGTCGATAGCCCCGCCCACGCATAACGGCCGCCACCATATGTGTTGCGGAATCCATAGACAGTGGCGAAATAATTTTAATATTATTCGCCATACCCCGCGGATCGTATGCCGATGCCACTATCGCATCCGGCTCGCGCATTTCTCGCAACATACGTGGTGTATTACGAATCAAACACGTAGTGGTAGACAGGACGAGAAACCCTACAATAGCTAGATACCAATTAGTTCGGTAAACATTATATAAGCCGATATCGCGAAAGACATCAAACCAGAATGGGCCAAATTTTAAGGCGTAGTCCTGGTATGGTTGTTGCTGGTTTAGAACTGTACCTATAACAGAGGCAATAGCCAATAACACCAGCAGACTAACGGCCAACCGCATGGAGCCAAGAAAATTTACCGCTAAGCGGGCTCTCGAATGGCTTACGGCACCGACGGAGCTCTGCTTAGTCAAAATTATTCCCTCTGATGAAATCGTCTGAAGGACGAGCTATAAAAACACTTGCGAGTCGCTTACAAATAGCACAATGGAACAGATGGTTGTTTATAATCCATAGTGCTTTGTCACGCAGATGAAGTGGATCATCCATCATGGACAACTGTTGGAAGCATATTTACGGGATTCAGATCACGCACTATCGCCATACCCTTAACATTGACTTTATAATTAGCTTGATACCATATGCGTCTATGGCAATCAAGTCCTCCGTCAAGCGAAATCGCTGGACAGCGAGGGGGAGAGCGCCGCTTCTTGTAAAGGGTGACACGGCGGCGCCAAAGGTACCGACACCGCGCGCCTAGCGATTTAGATCATCTGTACAACATTATTTAATAAAATGCTTATTATAAATTTTATGCCTCCATCATGTCCATAGCAAGGGGATGGGGTCAAAGACTCTGGAGCAAGCCGAATACATTCGCATGGTGCAAAGCTAGGAACCCCCACTCCCCAGGGGGGAGAGGGGGGGCGGTCTCGGAGGAAGACCATATTCTAACGGCCCTGCGAATACCGCATTACTTATTTCCCCCTTTGACTCTCATGCCGGCACCACCGCCCTTCTTTAAGTCCATCCAATATGCCGTCTTAAGAAGGTAAGCGAGGATTGTGAATAGCAACAAAATACCGATGACATACGGACCAATAGCCATTCTCTTGAAATATGATGGATCCGAGGCATACCGAAGAAATGCGACAACATCGGCGACATTCTTATGATATTCCGCAGGAGATAGCTTACCAGGATAAATCACATGCCCTTTTGGTCCAACGGTACCCCCCCATGGGGCCAATACATTAGGCATGGCAACCATTGGGAAAACATAATTATTCCAACCTGATGGCCGAGCAGGATCCCAGTAAAACGACAGCAGGTATGTATAAATGAACTTTGACCCCAAATACCTGTCCATATGGCTCAGATTTGGAGGTGGCTTTCCTAACCACTTGGCTGCCATGTCAGGAGGCATCGGAGATACTATTGTTCCCTTAAATGCGGCACCATCCGGAAGCATTATATCCTTCTCTACTTCCGTTTTCGGCATACCGAGATCTGCTGTAAGATATTCATAACGCAGTGAGCTGACAGAATGGCAGGCCATGCAATGGTCTGCAAAGTATCTGGCACCGGCTATGACGGTGGTTCTATTAAATGTGTAATGTGGTGTCATCCAATGCACCGTATCAGCCGCACCAAAAGCTAGCCCAGGCACCAACATAGACACTAACAAGAAACATAAATATCTATACATACTCATCCTGTCACCCTCTCCGGTACGGGCCGCGTCGGCTCTATCTTGCTAATGATAGGCAGCAATATATAGAACCCAAGGTATAAGGCTGTTGCTGCTCGTTCTATCAGGAAGTATTTAGGTAGCGGCGGTTGTTCACCCACCCATGCTAAGGTAATGAAAGAAATGCCAGCAACGATCAGCATTATCTTGTATACAGGACGATACCTACTAGACCGAACAGGGTTACGATCAAGCCACGGCAAAAGGAACGGCAGCAATACTGATGTAATCATTATCGCAATTCCGTAATACTTATTAGGTACTGCTCGGAGCATCGCATAATAAGGCGAGAGATACCATGGGGGTGTCACGTCTGGCAGGCTAACCATTGGATTTGCCGCAAGGAACGTCGTACGTTCCATAAATATGCCATGCATTGTTGGAGCATAGAATATAACCGAGACAAATATAGTCAACCAAACACCAACGCCAAACAAGTCTTTCACTGTATAATATGGATGAAATGGTATACCGTCTAATGGTTTCCCATCTGGCCCATTATGTTTCTTTATTTCGACGCCATCAGGATTATTTGATCCCACCCTATGCAAGGCCACAATATGCATCGCAATAGCTGCAAGAATAATAAGAAAAAACAGAACGACATGCAACGCCAGAAAGCGCTGCAATGTCGCAGTCCCAATGCCTGGACCACCTCGGGCCAGCGTGGTAAGGGGCGGGCCAATTACCGGCACTGCATGTATGATTGAGGTAATAACCTCTCCAGCCCAGTAAGATAGGTTTCCGAATGGCAGCACATATCCGACAAATGCCTCCGCCATCATTAACAAATAAATAATGTACCCGATAATCCATACCAACTCTCTCGGGGCACGATGCGAGCCATACAAAAGCCCACGAAACATGTGGGCATAAAGCAATATAAATATAAGAGATACGCCATCAACGTGCATATAACGTATCAGCCAACCCCATTTGGTGTCATACATAATACCTTGCACAGAAGCGAAGGCACCCTGAGATGTGGGATCGTAATGGGCCATCAAAAAGAAACCGCTGATCAGTTGAATTACGATCATCAACAGAAGCAAGGATCCTGCATAATATAGAATATTAAAGTTTTTCGGCGCAAAATATTCCGTTAGGTGCTCCTTTACAGTCTCATCTAACGGAAGTCTCTTGTTAACCCATACCAAAAATCTACTCATCGAAGCCACCCCTCAATTATCAGTCTGTCAACACAAGTGAGCTTTCGGATACATATGGGTTATCGTAGCGCTCATCTTTTCTGTGGAGAGTTCGTACTCCGGCACGGCCATATTATGCGGGGCTGGGGAACCTTGTATTACCCGGCAGGACAGATCATACATCGAACCATGGCAGGGACAGTGAAATCCACCAAGCCACCATGGCGCAACGCTGCCTTTCTTCGGTCTATAATGCGGTATACAGCATAAATGATTACAGATACGTATCCCGACATACCACTCAGGGACCCTGGAACGATACATGTTTGTGCAGTATGGCGGCTGCTGTGGCACTTTACATAGCGGATCTTTCAAAATCCCCTTGTCCATCGTCTCTTTTAGTGAAGCCAACATCTCAGGGGTCCGGTTTATTACTATTACCGGTTTTTTTTGCCACGGAACCGTCACCTGCATACCAGGCTCAATGGGGGTGAGATCTACAGTCGTTGACGACGCCGCCTCTGCCGCTGCTGTTGGTTCCAACGAATCAACTAGTGGCACGGCAACCATTCCGGCAACCACCGCTCCGACAGCAGATGTCGCCGCCGTTAAAAATCGGCGACGAGTAATGTTTTTATGACCGTGTTCTGCATCTGTAACCGTTGTCATCTCTATAACCTCGCTAATGCCTCGATATCAACATCGTAATTAGTAGAGTACGCCTATTCTGCTGCGACCTGCGTCGTCCACACACATATAGATCTACTTATTGTTCCGAAACAACGATCCTACGATCATCGTGCTCCGCATCTAACCATTCTCTGGCATCCATTATTTGGCCACGTATCCCCTTGCTATCTGGCCCCATTAAATAATCATAAACAGGCATTATTGCCTTTGGCGGGGGAACTGACATTACCGATGCTCCGGGGTGTGTTCTTACCCGCATCCCCGTGCGGCAGGGTCCAGGATTTATCACATTCACGCGGATGTTAGTCTTCTGCAATTCAATGGCAAGCGTAAGGCCCAGATGCTCTACTGCGGCCTTACTAACGGCGTAGGCGCCCCAATACCCTTTTGCTTGGCGAGCACAGTCATCGGTAATAAAAACGATCGAGCCATCTTCAGATTCTAACAACAGCGGCAAACAAGCTTGTGTCAGCAGGTATGGAGCAGTCGCATTCACTCTCATAGTGCTTTCCCACAACTCCTCGTCGTAATACTGTATTGGCGTTAATATATCGAGTTCTGCCGCATTATGTAGCACACCATCTAGTCTACCTAAATTTTCTTTTACGCGTTGCGCAAAATCCTGGTAATCGGGTCCCTTGGCTGTCAGTAAATCCATCGGATGTATGACAGGTTCTTTATATCCAGAATCAACAATCTCATCATACACGGCTTCCAGTTTGCGTTTTGTTCGGCCTAATAAAACGACCTCTGCACCCAAGCCGGCAAATTCTACGGCCGCGCAACGCCCAATCCCTTCACCAGCGCCGGTGACAACAATCACTCGACCACTTAGTAAGTTCTCGGCAGGCACATAATTACTCATCGGCGCCTCCCGGCAAACTGCGCACATAGGTAGCCAACTCAGCAATCTGTGCGCCTGTCAACCGAGATGCGACATAGCGCATTATAGCGTGTGGGTCATTGGTTCTGAGTCCATTTTTGAAGTAATTTAACTGTAATTCTACATAGGCTTGTCTCTGCCCCGCCAAGCGAGGAAAGAACGGAGGGTCACCTAGGCCAGTTGGCCCATGGCATGCCATACATGCAGGCACATCGACCTTAGAAATTCCGCCTTCAAATATTTTCTTTCCTTCCGCCGCCAATTTGGCATTTACCAATTTTGCTTTGGGCGGGGTCTGCGTAGAGAAGTAGTTTGCAACCTGTTGCACCTGTGCTGGAGTTAATGATGCGGCCATCCCCCACATGATAGCCTTTGCCATCGGATCCGCACGCGTATGGCTTCTAAAGTTATTAAGCTGTTTGACTAGATAAGGAGCCCACTGGCCAGCCAAGTCCGGGAACATTGACCCGCTGGGGGATATTCCGGTCATTCCATGACATGCCATACAGGTACTACTTACGGGCAGCGGAATACCGCCGGTTGCATTGGCGTCCGTCGTTTCTTGTGCACTTACCGCTGAATGTGTTGCTGCGGTAACGGCCCCTACAGGAGAAGCGGCATCTGCGATAACCTTGCTGCCCTGTGCGTTTGTCGCCCCATAGGCGATTGCGCCAAAAAACATCGTGCTCATGCTGATGAGCACGATAGATACCACGGCCATTATTGCGCCGGGTCTTTTTGTGTAGCTGAGTCGGACCATCTATCTCCACCCCCGCGTTAGCATATACTTATTGTCTTATGTCTATGTAACTCCCATATTTATCGTATATGACTATAGAAATGGATTATGGTCAACCCCTGTGTTCATTATGGGCGATGTTGATCGAAATATACGCAATATAGCGCCATTCAAGGGAGGTAAGGATACTCCCTGGGTCGATGCTGCTTGCAGGCGCCGCGCCGCCTAATTAAGCGATTTTCTACTTAATACAAAAGATATAATAATAGATCATTATATCAATACTCCTAGGCCAGACCGTTATGTGCGATAACATATAACAGCCGAGTTGGCCTATGGGCAGTGCCCCGTAGAACTTCCAGTTTCTAGAATAGCTTATGGATCACAGGTCATCGCAGATACCGGAACTCGTGACCCAGTCAACGGCGCGACCGAAAAACGAACAAAAGATCACCTACCAAAGAGTCCATTAGGCTGGGGGCAACAATGGCACGATCAGCGCCCTCTTTCAACCAATTTGCGCAGGAATTTATGGCGAGAAAGGGATAGCGCTGCCGCGTATCGGTACTTGTGAGCACAGAATTACTTTGGGATCCGCCAAGCCCTGGCATGACCAGTCTTCCAATGCCCGTATCTGCTGGCAGCCATTGGAAATGGTTTTAGACTCCTGGCTGCATCTACATGTTCTACCCACCTGATGGATAGGTTATGCTTTTCAGGCGCAAACGTTATTCTGGTTGACGGCATATTCTATATCATACCGTTTGATATCATATCATTTCTAATGGTATGGATAATAGTGTGACCCTTCCCGCTGCTGATTTTGATGCCGACAGGATAGTCTGAATCCGTTGATGCGCGGTTTATGGCGGGGCGACTGGAAACCTGCTTATTCGAACCACAGATATATTAGATGTTCATCATGTATCACTATTGCCTATTGATCTTTTCGTATATATGGTCACTTTATCGTCACTATCCAGAGAGTACCGATATTCTGGAATACTATCTGCGTCTATTATTCTTCCTAAATCCACTTTAAAATTACGCAATACTGATCGACTACCACTTTTACGGTGAAGGGCACCGAGGCTAATGACCCATACACTCTGCTTGCCAACATGCTTGCGGGCGATTTCATACAATCGACGCTCTAGGGGTTTTCGCAACCGAAAATAATCTGGATGGATAGTTAAGACTTCTTGCGCCGTGAGTCCATTCCATAGCCAGTCGGATAGCGTGACCTCGACAGCAACCATGCGGCCATCAGCGTCGGATTTCTCGATCACTCGCCAGCGATCGATAATACCAAATCCTTCCGCGTGCCGACTTGCTTGCCCCCCAGTCTTTATATTTGTGGTTATACTGGTGCCCCGCAATCGGTTTAGTGCATCTTTCAAGCGTTCATAATCATCTCCGCGCACGCCTCGACCCGTGACCTTGAGCAAATCCCTGGCCGTAAACCGAATCGTTTTAGATACTTCTAATCCAGCATTTATAGCTGCAGTAATTTGACTCATACAGTAAATTAAAATATCTTTATCATGCTGAGTTGCCCGACCGTATTCAGCATTGCAAGAAACTTCCACCCATTTTTTACTGTCCTCACTCTTCCATAGCCACGTCGACGTGTCTTTTTTTGTTGAAAGACTATATAACGGAGCCTCCATAGAGGTTGGATCATCTTTGAATGCATAGTCGATAATATCAAGGGCGAAAAAGTCTGGCTGATGGCGATCACAGGAAACAATCTTTTCTGATTGTGCAGTTTTATTTTCGTTCTCCATGCTTGGAGATACCTCTTGAGTGCCCGCATGATGTTCAATAAAGGCTGTACGGGCACGTTCTAAAGCCTCCCGCAAACCCGGGTCTTTTATCTGGGCGGCCTCGGCCAAAAAACTGCCAATATATTGGTTTTTCGTGATCATATAGAGTGATCCGTGTTGCCTTTTTTCCTCTTGATATCCAATAATATATCGTCAACAGCATGATCAATGGCCGGTAAGATATTTTTTATTAAAAAAGTTTGCATAGAGTTTGGGGTATGTTCTGCAATAAAACGCAGCTTAGCCATTTCCACTTCTGTTAGCCGGATATTATAGAGCTCGGTTCTTTTGTCTTCACGTAGGCCAACCCAGGGTAGCTCCTCTTTTGGAACGGAAACAATATCGGCTTTAGATATAAATTCCTCTACGGTATTTGCTATCGTCTTTTTTGGTGCCCGTGTAAACCCTACGCTCATAACATCACCTCTTTTATTAGTTCACTGACTTCCGCCTGTGCTTTTTTGTCTGCTGGTTGATATTCAAGCACACTACAGCCTTGCGCAACGGATCGTCGGTATACAATACGATCACGGATAACAACATTTGAGAGGGTTAAATTTTCGAAACCTTCTAACATTTGTCGTGCGGCATGTGTATCTTGTATTTGTAAATTGGTGGGCGCTCGAGATAATATTAACGTCGCACGCAGGTTGCTGTTAAATGCGCCAGCAGTATTCACTAACTCACTCATGCGCTCAATAGTCCACAAGTCAAACTGTGACGCTTGAACAGGAATAATGACGTGTTCAATTGCCACTAGGGCAGCCCTCAGCTCCACAGAGTCACGCCCACCTGCATCTATGATGATATCCTGGTACCTGACACTTAAATCTTTTATTTCATTCTGAAGTGATCTGCCAAATTTCTGCACACACGGAACACGCGTTAGATTTTTATGGTCTTCGCGCATAGCAGACCAACCGGAAGCACTGCCCTGCGGGTCAGTGTCTACCAGAAGCACATCACGGTCCTGCAGTCGGAAGCCCGCCGCCAAATTGACTGCTAAGGTGGTTTTCCCAGTACCGCCCTTCTCACCGCCAACAAGAAGTATCATATCATACTATGCCGTAGTAGAAACGCAGTCCAGGATGATACCACGCAGTATCATATCATATCAATAGGCGTCATCCGTAATGACATGATGCTTAGTGTTGGTATTATCTCCATGATATAAAAGACTATTTTTCGATTTACCCATATCAATGAACACCCTGTATGGTTATTTTTTTACCTTGAGATAGAGATGTTAAATAGCTAACGAGATTTATCATTTTGTTACTATTATAAGGCAGTTGCTTTCCTAGAAGTGCATTTTTTATACACGAATTAATTTGCATATCTAGAGTAATCACCTGTCCAGCCCGTTTATTGTAGTGGGGAAATGTGGCTGCCGCACCGATGAGGCTGGGTATCGGTTTTCCATTTGGCAACATGCCTTCGCTGCGCCCGCCCGCGCGATGGCAGGTCATGCAGGAGTTGCCGCGACTCCCCAAGGAAGTCGATGCGAAGATTGTCGCACCATTTTTGATGGCGTTTTGCATTGCATCCTCGGATGTCGTCGCCGAGACGCAGGTTGACCAGAACAGGATTGTCGCGGTAAATACCGTTATTACAAGACGTGTTATATTTAGCATGGTTGTATTTCTCCTCTCAGTTAATCGACGGTTCAATTGAGCATTACTAATATCCATCTTGCCTAGGATAGGACAAGCCTGCCTATGGTCGGTCGCAGCGGGCTGTCAGCACCATAAGCACCCCATAGTTGTTGCTACAGGACGGAATCCCAGTAGACCCCGACAGTATAGATCATGTTAACTATGGACGGAACTGCTACTCTAGGCATTTGGAGGCCCCAAGAGTCGCAATTCAACAATGTTGCAGGTCTATTAGAGGGGTTCGCATTAAATAAACTCTACGTAGCCAAAGGCTATAAGCCTAGCAGATACCATCGTTAACCACTCCGCCCTAAAGGACGGAGGCTTGCATCCAAGCTCCGCCGCAGTGCCGCGTATCTCGAAAGACGAGCGGCTTTGGCTTCGTCGTCTGATGCTTCAGGGGCGGCTGACAATCGCCTCGCCCTCGCCCAGTCTTGCGCCGGACAAGGAGCGTATGGCTGCAATGCGCACACACGAACAGCAAGCCTTTATTGGGTCGATTCTCCCGTCCGGTGTGCCCAGAAATTGGGCACCCCTGGCTGGTGTAATCCGCGTCCACCCAGATCAGCACACCATCTGCCAGCCGGGTTTTGTATGCTGTTTTGGTCTGAATATCCGCGAAACTCCAACTGTTGACTCTGCGGTTGGCGTTGCCTCGCCTTAGAGAAGCTTTCTTCGAAGGCCGACGCTCGGTACGCTCACGGATGTTCTTCAACCACTCCATTTTACGCAGTGCGCCGTATCCGCATGCTCAGCCGTCTTTCTCGCATGGCCAGTTTCGTCAAAACTGCTTTGGCCCCGCGAGCGCCCTTTACTTGTACCGCACTCTTTGTACTGGTGGTACGTTTGGTCAGGTGCCTCTGGTGCCTGCCATGATAAAAACGACATTTACCTTGTGTATTGGACTCCACCGCTATGTTTCGGCGGTTCAAATCCACCCCCTTAACGGTGGCGGTACTATCCATTGTCTGCGCGTTCTTGGATGCAGGATCCTGCCAGAGCTTGGCAGCGCCCAGAGTAATTCCGTGGCCCGGCGTATGCGCCAGACACTTCAGATGTCGGGTTAGGCCCTCATATCTGCACCGGATGCGCCCATTAAGAGTGCCGATGCCAACGGTTTGTTCCTTTCCCAAGGATCAGACTGTGCGATGGTTCAAGATCACGGTCATGGCGGTGAAATTTGGGGCCTTGTCCAAGCCTTTGTAGCGCCGTTTCGTTCAGCCTTTCGTCTTAATGGGTAGTATTGTATTTAGTGCATTCCCAGAGCGTTTTATAAGCTACGGCCACCTGCCTGGGTGCATTGCAGGCCGTTGGGGATGGCAGTCCGATTCCCGTTGGAAAAGCTACGGTGGATGCATGGTTCAGGGCACTACGGTAAGCGAACGCCGAGCGCTGAACGATTTCCGCTGAGGCGATACGAACGCGGCGATTTTTGCGATAGCCGTCAATGACGTATGACGTCATATCATACCATTGCGAATGACACAATTTGATATCATGTCATCTAAAGATTAGTATGACGTACGGCTAATCGCGCTCTACAGTCTAGCGAACGACATCATTACCGAAGCGGTAGTCCCCACGTAGTAGAGCGGGCCGTTGTTCGGTACAAGGCATCTAATACTCCGTATAGACTAGGTTTGTGCGTGGTCCTGTTAAATTTAAGTTAAAAAGTTAAAACGCGCGCGCGCGGGTTACGTTTTCTGAGATGCCCGTCGTTATTGGCTTGTGGGGTAACTTCTGCATCTGAA
>ERZ1669248.116-NODE-116-length-47969-cov-5.421735_pt1 | contig 47969 bp, 45 predicted proteins | sample MGYA00579296_ERZ1669248 | MGnify/ENA primary metagenome ERZ1669248 (study PRJEB41166, sample SAMN08046057) | hot springs metagenome | biome: hot spring; feature: neutral hot spring; material: thermophilic sediment; isolation source: thermophilic sediment from...
AACGCCCAAATATGGCGAACGGTGGCATCACACCAATGCAGAAATTGGCGATGACCGCTTAACTCCGCTTTTGGCTACTGCTAAAAATGGGGGGATTACCGGGCAGCGCCATTCCGCTGCATATGAAAGGTTACCCTCTTAAACTCAATGCATTATTGTCTTGACTAAGGGGTCCACCATAGTTTTTTTCAGACATGCTTAAATTCCGTTTTCAGAGATGACTGCACCGTTGCCAGCGGCAGGAACAGCGTCAACGGCAAGTCAGGCAAAGCAATGAATCCATGATGCCGGTAGAAGGCCGCAGCCGCTTCATCTTTAGCATCCACCATTAACGCATAAGCTGCAATCTCGGAACGTGCGGCACGGTCGAGCGCATCGGCCAGTAACGCGCCACCTAGACCTTGCCTCTTGAAAGCCTCATCAACGGCCAAGCGCCCCATGCGAACCGCTGGCACGGTCGGATAGCGAGGCAGCTTCTTGCCCGTGTCCGCTGGAAGATCAGCCAGCAGCAGGCTTGCCGACGCCAAGGTGTAATAGCCCGCGATACGCTGCTCATCGGCCAGTGCCACAAAGCAGGCGGCCACACGTCGACGAACGTCCTGTGTGACGTGTTCCCGCAAGTAGCGATCCAGCGGTTCCGAACCGCTGTTGAATGCGGCACGGTCGTGCGCTGTATTGAGCGGCGTAAGTCGGAACGACACGTCGCTCATTCAGAGCGCAGGAGTTTACTGCGAAGGGCAAAGGCACGTTCCAAAGCCGGTGAAAGCTGCGGTGGCGACAGCAGTGCTTGTGCAAAACACTCCTGATTAGCCAGTGACAGGCGGATGACTTCGGCCTGCTCGATAGCGCGCTGCGCTGCGTCTTGGACGGCGGCGATCACGAAATCGGTCATAGTGCGCCCTTGTAGCTCAGCGGCACGCTTAAGCATCGAATGAAGATCAGTGCTGATCCGAGCTTCGAGGCGGGCGGTAGAAATAGCTGCGGGCATGGTGCTGTCCTCCCATTAGGTGTCTATGCGGCAAATTGCCGTACATAATTATTTTAATTCTTTGCTTGGGCTAGTGCAATCCATCACCCCTCAAACACAAACCGCCCATCCTTGAATCCTCGCACGCGCACGACCTGCTTTACCTGCCGTCCCGGTGCCACGGGGATTCGCTCGATGAATACCACCACATTGACCGTGCTGGCGATCATTCTGCCCACCATGTCATGGGAGAAATTCCGGGCATCCGGCGCTTCAAAGATGTACTGGCTGAGTTTATCCAACCCCTCCTCCGCACTGTTGGCGTGAATGGTGGCCACCTGATAATGGAAACACCGGGGTTAAAACCTGCTGCCCCATCACATGCCGCCCAGAAGTGTGATCAAAGTGACTGGATACCCCCGGCATCTTTTTGCCATGGCGCACTTTGATGGAATCGTCTAGTACATATGCACTGGGTTGACCCTTTATGCTTATCGCTCGCGCCGCTTGGAGCGCCATGTCCAGGTGCAACCTGCGCCAATTCCAGTTTTCCTGATTCAGTGCGGCATACAACGCATCTTTGCGGGCCAGCGAAAAGGATTTCAAGGACTCACGAGCGAACATGCCGATCGAATCCACCTTCAACCAGACCCAAATCATCAAAGCAAACACCAATTCATGCGATGGCGTGCCTGAACGCTTGTGAAAGCCCAGTCGTTTCAGCTTTGCCTTCATGCCCATCTGTTTCCACAAATCGGCAAACAGGTTGTCAATAAGACAACCCCTATCGCGTAACCTGTTTGCCGTTAAATCGGGAAGTCCCAACACTTCTGTGCCATAATTCATTGCGGTCTCCTGAGTTGGTTTGTTTGCAAGACAACCATTATTATACTCTTTTTAAGACCGTATTATTTATTAAAATCAATATATTACATTGTTTTCTATGGCGTCTTTGAACCCAGAAACGTTAGTAAATAATCAAGAGCGTTCATTAAAAATTAATAATACCCCCATAGATTGAGATGAGTTTTGTGGGCAAACCGACCAATTAATACTGAGTACTTCAGCCCATCCCCCTTTATTCATCACGCTTGGAGCTCATTGTAATGTTCTTGCCCACCCGCTTTAAAGGCGCCTTTGTACCACTTTTAATTGCCTCGCTTCTAGCTGGCTGTAATGGTGGCAGTAGTGTGCAAATTCCGGCACCTATTCCGGCACCTATTCCGGCACCTACTGATACAACCGCGCCCTTAATCCAATCAGCCAGCATCAACGGCACTACACTGAGTTTGGTTTATAACGAAACTTTAGATTCAGCGCATCCAGCATCTGCAAATGCTTTTAGTGCCTCTATTGACGGGGCAACCTTCGTGCCCTCAGCCGTTTCGGTTGCCGCTCAAACCGTTAACCTCACTTTGGCGCAACCCATTATTTGCGGCGCCACTGTAACTGTTAGCTATACCGATCCGAGTGCGGCCAATGATGCCAACGCCACCCAAGATTTAGCGGGTAATGATGCCGCCTCTTTTGCCCTGCTCGCCGTAGCCAATAACACGATAGCCAGCACCGCCGCCTTAACCTTCACCCCCAATGCGGGCAGCCAGTTTGGCTCATCTGATGCCTCTGCCAGCATCGGTTTAGATAGCCAGTTTATGATTGTCGGTGACGATGAATCCAACGTGGTGCGCGTTTATCCCCGTACGGGTGGCGCTGCCGTTTTGGAATGGAATTACGGCTTAACCTTACCTATAGGCAACAATGAGCTTGATCTTGAAACCAGCACCCGCTTGGGCAATACGCTGTATTTTATGAGCTCACTGAGCAATAAAAAAACAGGCGCCGCTGATCCGAATCGCGCGTATATATTTGATGCCACCGTCAGCGGCACAGGCGCATCAACTCAGTTCACCCCGATCAATAATCGCGGCGATATCAAAACGCAATTGGTCAATTGGGATAAAAATAACGGTCATGGGCTCGGTGCCAACTATTTCGGTTTTGCCGCATCGGTTAATGGTGTGATTCCGGAGAATGTAAATGGCTTTTCGGTTGAAGGTATGACGTCATCACCCGATGGCAAGTATCTGTGGCTAGCCTTCCGCGCACCACAAACTGACACCACCACGCGCAGTAAAGCGTTAATTGTGTCCGTTCAATTAAGTGATTTATTTAGCGCCGCCCCAATCACAACAACGGATACCAACACCACCCTCACCTTTGGCCCGCCCATTGAACTGGATTTAGGTGGCCGCGGTATTCGCAGCATCAACAAAGTGGCCGATGGTACCGGCTATTTAATTGTTGCCGGCCCCGCCGGTTCAGCCAGCACAGAGGTTACCAATGATTTTCGGCTTTACACCTGGTCTGGGCTTGCAAGCAGCACCCCAACGGAACTTGATAACAGCTTAGATACCCTTTTGGCCACCACAAAAGGCAGTTTTGAAAGTAGTGTATCGCCCGCCAGCACTAAGCCCGGCACTTGCGTTGAACTCATTCAAGATGATGGCGACACGGTATGGCCAGGCCAAACCGGTGCTTCAAAAGACTTAGACCCCGCGTTACAGCAATTCCAAGGCAACCGAGTTCAACTCGGTATGGCCTTCAAGCAAACCACCCCACCAATGCTGGCATCAAGCTTACCTGCAAACAATGCCAATAACGCATCGCCCATTGCACCCATCATTCTGAGTTTTGATCGTGGCGTGCTGGCAGGTACGGGCGCTTTTGAACTTAAAAAAGCCAGTGATGATTCAACAGTTGCCACCTTTACCGCAGGTACAACGGCGGTAAGTATTGCGTATAATAAAGTCACCCTAGCACCCAGCGCGGCTTTGGCCGCAGACACGGCTTATTACTTAACAGCCGCATCGGGTGCGCTTGTAGATCACAGCAATAATGTCTGGGCAGGTTTGTCGGGCACCTCGGTAATTGCGTTTAAAACTGCCGCGCCGGTGCACTACGATTTGGCGATTACTGAAGTGAACTCTAACGCCACCGGCGGGGATTTCTTCGAGCTGTATAACTATGGCGCAGCCGCGATTGATATTAGCGGCTGGAAATGGGATGACAGCGCAGCCAAATTTAACGATGCAAGTGCGGCCACGTTTACAGCAGGTACCGTTATTGCACCCAACGAGCGCTTAGTCGTAGTTCAGGCCACCACAGATACGGCATTTCGTACCGCATGGAATAACTTATCCACCAGCATTAAAACAGCAGCCGTGGGTGGGCCCGGCTTAGGCAAGGGCGATGCCGTGGTGGTTTTTGATACGAACGGCCAAGTGGCAGCGGCTATGAATTATGGCGCCACGGCACTCGCCGCCTCGGATGGCAGCGCCATTGCACCCGCCACCCGCAGTGATGCCGTCACGATTACCGGCTCAAACCATGCGGGCACTGCCGTAGGTAGCACGGGAAATGATAAAAAATCCGCTGTTTGGGATGGGGGCAGCACAAGCAGCCCAGCCTACAAAACCGCTGTTGCAGGCTCGCTAAACGCGTATGCCCAATCGAGTGATGCCACAAGTGTTGGATCACCAGGTCAATAAGCCCCGCTAACCCAGAAGCCAATTAAAACGGGGCAGGTATCTTAAATGATGCCTGCCCCACTTTTTTTATTGCGCCCAAGTTTATAGCGAACTGAGTTGCCGCCGTAACGCCAGCACGGGAAATTGTTGGCGAATCTGGGCTTGAGCGGCTTGATCTAGGGTGGCCGTTATAAAGCAGTCGGCAAGTGTGTTAGCGTTGGCAAGCACCTGCCCCCAAGGGTCTACGATTAGGCTGTGACCATAGGTTTGCCGGCCACTGGCGTGAGTGCCGACTTGCGCTGCCGCCACCATGAATACTTGATTTTCAATCGCGCGAGCACGCAGCAAAGGTTCCCAGTGTGCGCTGCCCGTGGCTTGGGTGAAGGCTGAGGGCAGGCACATCCAGGTGGCGCCGAGCCGGGTTAGCTGCCGAAAAAGTTCGGGAAACCGTAAATCAAAGCAGATGGCGAGCCCTAAGCGTCCGGCCGGGGTATCCACAACAACGGGCGTTGTGCCCGGCTCAAATAAATCGGACTCTCGATAGGATTCATCTTGGCCTATACCCGCGGGAACGGTCACGTCAAATAAATGAATTTTGTCGTAATGCGCGCGAATTTCACCTTCACTATCAATCACATAACTTCTTGCCAGTAGTTTTTTTGAGCCTTTGGCATGAGCTGATGCGCAAATGGGCAGGGTTCCGGCCACCAACCAAACCTTTTGTGTGCGGGCTAAGTTTTTAAACCAAGTTAAGGGTTCATCAGATTCGTTAAACCCCAAATGGAGTAACTCTTGCGGGTTGGCGGGCATGGCGTATAAATTTTCGGGCAGCACAATCACCCCGGCACCCGCGTGGGCGGCATCATGCACGAGGCGTTCTATCGTGGTTTTGTTTTCAAGCCAGCTGGCTTTGCTGTTCAGTTGGATGGCGGCCACTTTTGCAGCGTTGCTCATGGGTTGGGTGCCTCAGCGTTCGTATTGATTGTTTTAACGATGGGTTGGTCCACGCGCCCGCCGATATGGTAGCTTATGGTGGGGGCTGGGTTTTTATTGAGCGCAGAGAAAGCCTGTTGCAATGCCAATACAGCGCCGCCAACGATAGGCCCACCTGCCACGGTGCCGATGATGGGGAGCAACATGCCTATATCGGCATAAATGTGTACGGTGTAGTTCAGGCTTTGGGTGCCAAGGCTGCTCGTGCCTTCGGCAACGGCGGTGAGCGCCGCGTTTTTCAAGGTGAGGGGCGCGACGGTTAACTCACCTTGTTTGAGTTGCCACTGTGCACTTAAGCTATCAAACTGCAATCCTTGATCGACCACATCACTGAAATCCATCCGCAAACGGCGGGTTAAGGCGCTTAAGCTCAATAACCCGGCAAGCCGCCCTGCCCCAGGATCTACATCATTGAGCTGGCCTTGGATTAATTCAAATTGCCCTGAGCCGTTTAGGCGTTCTAACGCAAATGCCGAGGGCGCACCGGGCCATTGCAGTGAAAAATCGGCCGTTTTTATGCTGCCGCCTTGAATAGGCGAACTGCCGAGGGCGCGCTTGAGCATGGCACCGAATGCACTGCCACTGGCCGATACATCTAAATGAGTTTGCTGACCTACCCCAAGGCCGGCAATAAAGCCTTGGCCGGTCATTTGAATACTGGCCGTGGGTTGCCAATCCAGGGCAGAAATTTGCAAAACGGGCGCACTTTGGGGGGGCGATTGCGATCGGTCAAGGGTAAAAGAGAACTGGCCTAATTCATTGGCATTATGTTTTAAGTCGGTAATATCAATATGGGCATCGGGGATTCGGGCAAGATCCCACGCGGTTATCGGCGATGGTGCTGAATGTGTTGTGCCGCTGGTTTTGCTTGTTGTGCTCGAATCGGGCTTAGTTTGCACATAAAGTTTGCTCAGCTTGAGGCTTAATTGCCCTGCTGGATGCGCATTATCGGGTGCTTGATAGCGTGCCGTGCCATCCAGCGCCGCGCCTTTGGCATCTAAGGTGAAGTTATTGTTGAGATAAGATAAATCCAGCGTTGTCGCGGGGAAGGTCAATCCCGCAGCGCGGAGTGATTCGGTCTTAAGGCGCACCCTAAACGGCGCCGAGTTTGCGCCCTCCTTTGCCGACAAAGGCTCGCCCATAAGAATGGGTTGCCACTGATCCCAATCAAAAATGGGCGTTGTTAACGATAAATCCAAGCGGTCAGCCGGTGGCGCCGCCCCTTCACGACCATCATTGCGCACTTGCCCTTGAGCTAAATCGCCTGCGGGGTTAAAGGCCAATTTAACTTGCCAGGCGGCATTGGGCGGGCTGTTATTGCCGCCCTCCCCCCCTGAGTTTTGCGCTGGGTTCACTTGTGGGTTGATCGACAAGTTGCGCAAAACCCCCGCCTCGATGCGCAAATTGGCGGTGAGCGGCCAGAGCGCATCGGTAGTTTTCGCAAAAGGTGCGGGGAGCGAGCTTTCAACGCCGCGTAAATCACTGTGTGCCGAGACGTTAAATCGGTTGCCATGGTGGGGAATATGCACGCTGACCGCCGTCTCAGCCTTGCCCGACACGTGTTCGACGAGCGGAGCCAATGCAGCGGTGTTTTTTGTGCGCAGGGCAAACAGGGGATCGAGCTTGGCTTGTGCGTTGATCACCGTGGTATCCGCTTGTTTGGCCGTGGCCACCGAAAATGTGACCGGCGCGCCAGCAAATTGGCCGACTAGCCCTTCACCGTTAAAATCGGTATTGATAAATTTAACCAACCCATTGATTTTATTTACGTAAATTTGTGATTTATCGAGCGCAAAATCATTATCTTCAAAGGTAACCGAACCTTGGGTTAGCGCATGGCCACCGTGCATTAACCCAACTTTGACCGATAAATCAAGCCCTGCATTGCCCGTGGTTTTGATGGCATCGAGGCTCCCTTGGGGCATAAGCGGGCTTTGTTGAATAAAACCCAGCATTTTGGCTAAGGGCGCTTGCGCCTTTAAGGCTAAATCGAGCACTGGGTTATCTAAATCAAAAATACTCACCCGCGCGCCAGCCACCGAGACATTGGCGACCGCCCCTTGATCAATCTCGGTATGAAGTTGCTGATTTACAAAAGCGATATGACCTTTGGCATCCATTAAATTCGGCCACTTGGCAAGATAGGGCAAGTTGAGATGATCAAAATCAAACACCACGGAAAACCAACCACCACCTCGCACGAAGGGAAAACGGTGCGGATCGCCATTAAACACAAATTGCCCTTGGTTGACCTGCCCGCGTTGATGCGGGGAATCCAAACTGTGATCGAGCCAATCCAACACATCTTGATCTAGCAAATTGCGCGGTAAATAAGCAGGAACCCGCGCGACGGCAATCTGTGAAAAATCTGTGTTGATGCTTAATTGCGCCGGCTTTGCCTGTTCACTATCGGCTGCTTGATAACGAAAACGGCCATTAAAGGTTAAATCGGCATTTTTGAAGCTAACCTCGGGGCTGTAAATTAAGGGCGCCTTGGAATCGTGCCAGTACAGATCTGTTTTTAGGCTGTCGATCGTCATCGGCTCGCGGAGCATGCCGGGCACGGCCAACACCAAATTGTGCTGATTAATATGGGCGATCCAACCCGCAGGCTGCTTGTATAAGGTGAGATTAAGCCCGCCCAAATTATCCGCCTGGCCAATCACAGGCCACAGGCGCTGGCCGGGCACATTCCCAAAATGGTTTAACGCCAAATAACCCGAGATTAAATGCTCGCCCACAAACGCCAGCCGCACATCGCGCGCTTGTCCCCGCAGCGCGTTTTGCCCAAGCAAAGCCAGATAGGTTTGCGGCAGAGGCGCTGTGGCAAGCCAAACCGAAAGCTGGTTTAAATCGGCATAATCAGTGGAAAACGTGGTTCGATCCAATTGATTAATAATATGCACCGATTGCAAGGGCAGGCGTTCATTGTCTTCGGTTACCACGCCGACTTGATCGGCATCAAGCCGCCAACCCTGTGCTGTTTTTTGCCAAACCAATTGCCCATTGAGCTGCTTTAAGGCCGCTTTTGCCGTCGGGGTAGCGGGGGCATTGCTTTTTTCTTGCGCCAAGGGAGACGTACTTGCCATCACGTTTGGCCGCATCCGGCTAACTTGAATATCGGTCACATCAAACCCAGCATGCACCGAACTTAAATTTGAACCGGCAAATCTTAACCACAGCTCACCGGTTAAATGCCCATGATCAAACACAGGCAAACCGCTGGCGCAATCGAGCCCCTCGGCAGGCGATCGACATCCGCCGAGTTCCGAGCGCAGCGTGCCTGAAGTAAAGGCAAATATCGTCTCTTGCATCGCCGGCAATCGCCAGCCGCGTGTATTGATATAAAGCTCTGTTGCAAACTCGTCGCCTAATCGACCCTGCGCGCGCACCCGCACGGATTGCGGGCCAAACTCAGCTGCCGTTAACTCACCGGATAAAGACCAGCCGTGCGCGGCCAAGCGTGCCGTGGCACTTAAGGTGGCGGCCAAGCGGCGGGCGGGCTGCGCAAGCGCGAGATTGGCAGGGCGAGCCCAGATGATTTGGGCATTTTGCACCGAAATATCGCCCAAATCGGGCAGGCGACTGAGCCATTGGCTCCATGAATTAGCGTCAGTGGGGGCGGAATTTTTAGGCGCGCCAGCCAACTGCCATTGACCATCGGCAGCTAAATTAAACTGCAATTGCGGCTGTTCTATCACGATTTTCCCTGCAACCCACCGCCCTTGCATGGCACTACGCCAGAGGGATAGCGAAGCGCCGAGCTGGGAAATCACAGGGCCATCTTGGCCTAAATGCACATCTTTTAAAATCAGCTGCGGCTGGTAGCCCACAAAGGCGACATTAATTTCGCCAAAGGTAACCGGCGCGCCCCAAGCCTGCGAAAGCAGCTGTTCTACATTGGGGCGGTAGTCGTTAAGGTATGGTAAGGCAAGGCGTAAAGCGGTGGCCATGAGCGCGAGTATTACCAGCATGACAGCCCCTAATACCAGCAAAGCCCGCAGCATTCGGCGAATGGGCCGCGAGGACAAATGGATGGCATGGGGCAAGTGAAGAGGACGCACCGCGGGGAGAAACCTCGAGCAGAAAAAATTTAAGCAATTCCTTAAATTGTATCAGGACATGCCGAATGCGCGGCTTACATCAGCACAATATCGTATTGCTCGGGCAAATAATGCACATCGGCTTGCAGGCGCAAAGGCACGCCAATAAATTCTTGCAATTCCGCAAGCGAGGTTGAATCCTCCTCGCGCAACCGATCCACCACCGCCGAGGCCGCAATCACCAACATTTGCTTGGCGTTGTATTGCCGCGCCTCGCGGGTCACTTCGCGGAAAATCTCATAACATACGGTTTCAGCCGTTTTCACCGTGCCGCGCCCGCCACAGGTTGGGCACACTTCGCACAAAATATGCTCCAGCGATTCACGGGTTCGCTTGCGCGTCATCTCAACCAGGCCTAGGCCTGACACTTCACAGACTTTAGTACGGGCGTGATCGCTCTCTAATGCCCGTTTGAGGGTTTCTTGCACGGCAAGGCGGTGATCGGGTTCGATCATGTCGATAAAATCGAGAATAATAATCCCGCCTAAATTACGTAACCGTAGCTGGCGGGCAATGGCGCTGGCGGCTTCCAAATTGGTTTTGAAAATGGTTTCTTCTAAATTTTTAGAACCCACAAAGCCGCCAGTGTTCACATCAATCGTTGTCATCGCTTCGGTTTGATCGATGATGATGTAGCCGCCCGATTTTAACGGCACGCGGCGCTCAAGCGCGTTGGCGATTTCAAGCTCGATATTGTGCATATCAAACAGCGGGCGCTCACCCGGGTAGTGCTCTAAAATGGGTAGAATATCGGGCACCATTTCCTGGGCAAATTGAATGGCGCGGTGGTAGGTTTCGCGGGAATCAATGCGAATTTTCTCAACATAACGCCCCAACACATCGCGCAAGGTGCGCAAGGTAATAGGCAAATCATCAAACACCAACCCCACGCCATTAATTTGCTTTTGGCGCTCTTGCACGCTGGCCCATAATCGACGCAAAAATAGATAATCTTGGCGCAAAGATTCGGTATCGATGCCCTCGGCGGCCGTGCGTAAAATAAAACCGCCAATTTCGGTCTCGTTTTGTTGCTCGCGCGATTCATTCATTAATTCGCTCAAAATCCCTTTGAGCCGATCGCGCTCTGCGCCCTGCTCCACCCGGCTTGAAACCCCAATATTGCGGCCATTAGGCACATACACAAGGTAGCGAGACGGTATGGTAATTTCGGTCGTTAGCCTGGCACCTTTGCTGCCGAGCGGGTCTTTTATCACCTGCACCATTAAATTTTGCCCCGTGCGGAGCAGGTCGTAAATCAATCGCGGCCGCGATTCCACTCCAGTTTCTTTTTCCTCGGGCTTAAGCTCAATATCAGATACATGTAAAAAAGCCGCGCGCTCAAGGCCAATATCCACAAACGCCGCTTCCATCCCCGGTAAAACGCGGCTCACCCGCCCCTGATAAATATTGCCCACCATGCCCCGCGCCCGGGCGCGTTCGATATTAATTTCTTGCAAAACCCCATTTTCCACATAAGCAATACGGGTTTCCTGCGGGGTGACATTGATGAGAATCTCTTCACTCATGGGTTAATTCTCAAATAATAAAGTTACGATTGAAGCCAGATGGGCTTGATTGCAAATGCCGCCAATAATTGCGCCGTCTCGAACTGAGGCAGGCCGACCACCGCGCCCCAAGACCCTTCAATTTTCTGCACAAATTGAGCCGCCATGCCTTGCAGCGCATAAGCACCGGCTTTGTCCCTAGGCTCGCCTGTGGCCACATAGGCGGCAATTTGCGCGGCCGTTAATGGGGCAAGCGTGACTTGGGTGGCTACCGATATCACGCGGCATTGCGTGGCCGAAACGACCGCAATCGCGGTAACCACTTCATGCGTTGCGCCCTGCAATTGGCTCAACATGGCGCACGCATCCGCCGCATCACGCGGTTTACCCATCAGCCTTTGCGCATGAATCACCACCGTATCCCCGCTAAGCACAACGCCACCCTGTGCAAGACATGAGGCTTGCAAGCCTTTGATTGCTTTGGCTTGCGCCAAACGTTCCACCAATGCAATCGGTGACTCAAAGGGCTTGGGTGTTTCATCAACCGCACACAGCGCGGCATTCAAAACCGTAAATCGAAAGCCCATGTCTTTAAGCAACTGCGCCCGACGGGGTGAGCTTGAAGCCAAAAACAAAGCCGCCGGCGCTTTGGGCGCACCTAATAAATTACTCACGATGATAAGGATGGTTATAGAGTAAAGACCAAGCCCGATAAAGCTGCTCGACCAACAAAACCCGCACAAGCGGATGCGGCAGGGTGAGTTTAGATAATCGCCACAAAACATCGGCACTGCCACGCAGCTCATCGGTTAAGCCATCAGCACCGCCCACCACAATCGCCACATCACGCCCTGATTGCATCCAATCGGCCAGCTTCGCTGAAAGCTCTGCGGTTGACCAATCACGCCCGCGCTCATCACACACGATACGCCAAGCATTTTTGGGGATTTGCGCTTCGATGCGCTCGCACTCAGCCGCTTTTGCGCGCCCCAATGCGGTGGTTTTGCTCCGTTGAACGGCGGGTATTTCTTGCAAAAAAACCGGACACGCCGCCGGCATGCGCTTTAAATATTCTGCGGTGCCCGCCGCCGCCCAATCGGGCAAACGCGTACCAACACTAATGAGCTGAATTTTCACCGCGCAGGCCGCATTGAAATTCAGGCACGATGGGCGGGCGGGGTGTCATTGCTCGGATGCTCATCATCCCAATCATCTAAATCGTCATCGAGTTGGCCTTCGTCATCATCCCAATCACCGATGGCGGTTTCAATATCCGCGCCCTGCCGCAGTTTTTCTAAGGCCAACGCATAAGCCGACTGTCCACCGGCTAGGCTTGCAACCGATGCCGCGCTGGCACTTGAACTCAAACTGGGGCGCTCAGCCGTACTTTGGTGGCCGCCCGGCGCCGACCATAATTTTTCCAGTTGATAATGATCGCGCGTTTCCGGCAGCATGATATGAACGATCACATCAACCAAATCAACCAACACCCATTCCGTGGCGGGAACCTCATCGCCCTCAACGCCCATGGGGCGAATGCCCTGATTTTTCAATTGCACAATCACGCTATTGGCCTGCGATTTTAAATGCCGATCCGAGGTGCCGGATGAAAACACCATAAAATCGGTGAAGTTGCAGTGGCCACGCACATCCAACACGCGAATATCAATGGCTTTGAGGTCTTCGAGTGCGGCAACAACCCAACCCACAATAGACTCAGCTGAGTGCTGTTCGGGCGATGGTGCAGTGCCCACGGCTTGGGCGGCAACGGGGGGGGTGTTATCGATGGTTTTATCTTGGTTCATGGTTCAACTTTTTGATTTAAATGGATAAATAGCTCATGCATCAGCCGATTGATGGGCTAATGATGCGCCGAAATTGGCTTCAGAATAATGCACGTGCAGGGGGTTTAACAAACATTCTGGCACAAGATAACGCACAGAGCGTTGCGCCATCAGCGCGCTGCGAATGGCCGTGGCAGAAATATCGAGGCGGGTAATGGGTAATGAGACAATGCCGCCTGCCCGCTTAAAAGGCAACTCGGCAGGGTTCAGGCTGCGCTCGGCCAATAAACGCGCCGCGCCCTCGCTTAAAGACGCGCCCGGGCGACTGGCTACCGCTAAATGCGCCCAATCAAAAAGCTCGATCCAGCGATGCCATTGCGCAAGGCCATTAAACGCATCCATTCCCAAAATGAGCACCAGGTGATGGGATGGGAAATCGGCATGCAATGATTGCAAGGTATCAATGGTATACGAGGCGCCCGCGCGATTAAGTTCGCGCGGATCGGCCATAAATGCCGGCTGATCTGCAATCGCCAAGCGCACCAGCTCAAACCGAGACGCCGCCGACAGCGCCGGTTGCGCACGGTGCGGGGGAATGGCCGCCGGCACAAAATGCACGCGCGCCAAATTCAGTGCCTCACGCATTTCTTGCGCCAAGCGCAAATGCCCTAAGTGGATGGGATCAAACGTACCCCCCAAAATACCCAGTAGCGGTTGGGGCTGAGGTGGCATCGGCTCAAACACGAATGTGCCCATCGCCCAAGACAATATATTTATTCGAGGTTAAGCCCAGCAACCCCACAGGCCCGCGGGCATGAATTTTATCGGTCGAAATGCCAATCTCTGCGCCCAGCCCATATTCAAACCCATCGGCAAAACGGGTCGAGGCATTCACCATCACCGAGGCCGAATCCACCTCACGCAAAAAGCGCCGCGCGGTTGTGAAATTTTCCGTGATGATGGCATCGGTATGGTGCGAACCATAGGTTTCTATGTGGTTAATTGCCTCATCGAGCGTATCCACCACGCGCACGGCAAGAATGGGGCCTAAATACTCGGCAGTCCAATCATCAACTGTGGCCGCATTTATCGTGGGTCCTAAAATAGCCTGCGTGCGGGGGCAGCCGCGCAGCTCAACCCCTTTTTCAAAATAAAGGGGCGCAATCATTGGCAAAAATTGCGCCGCAACGGCGGCATGAACCAGCAAAGTTTCCATGGCATTACACACGCCGTATCGGTGGGTTTTGGCATTTACCGCCACCGCGACGGCTTTATTTAACGCGGCCGCCTCATCAACAAACACATGACAAACCCCATCTAAATGCTTGATAACCGGCATTTTTGCCTGATTAGTCACAAGCTCAACCAACCCTTTGCCGCCCCGGGGAATCATCACATCAATAAATTGATACAAGCCCAGCATGAGTGATACCGCCGCTCGATTTTGGGTCGGCACAATTTGCACGGCATCCACGGGCAAATCACCCGCAGCTAACCCCTGCCGAATGCAGTCGGCCAGCGCTACATTGGTCGCCGCCACCTCAGAGCCGCCGCGCAAAATAGTGGCATTACCAGATTTCAAACACAGCGCCGCCGCATCAATGGTGACATTCGGTCGCGATTCATAAATGATGCCCACCACCCCCAAAGGCACGCGCATTTGCCCCACTTGAATCCCCGTGGGGCGAAACACCATATTGGTAATCTCACCCACCGGATCGGGCAAGTTGGCCACCTGCCGCACACCCTCGGCCATGTGCTCTATCCCTTGGGGGCTTAACATCAGCCGATCAATCATGGCGGCATCTAGCCCCCGCGCGCGCGCATTGGCAATATCAACCGCATTGGCGGCCAAAAGCGCCGGCGCGGACTCCTCTAATGCCTCAGCAATGGCCAATAAGGCGCGATTTTTATCGGCTGTCGTCACCCGAGCCAATTGCCGCGATGCCTGCCTCGCGGCATGGCCGAGCTTATGCATAAGCGCTTCAAGTTCTTGATCATTATTCATAATTAACCCTTTATTTCTAATATATCTTTTACTGAGAATTAACCCGCCCGCGCCCCCAAGCCGCGCCCACAGGCTGCCAGCACCAGCCGATCCAGCATTTGCCAAGGCTCGCCCTGTGCCACGCCTTTAATGCTGCGATCAATTTGGGCGCAGCGCCCCAATAATTTTAGCCAGTGGCTACTGGGCGCCCGTCTTGCAGCACGGGCATACAGGGGTTTTCGTCCCTTAGGAACAGGCAAGCGCTCCATCGCTGCGGGGTCATCCAAGCTCGCCAGTAAGCGCAATTCTCGGCTTATGACCCATAAAATCAAAATGACTTCAGCACCCTCTTCGCGCAGGCGAGCGAGCAAATGCGCCGCCCGCGCTCGATCTCCTGCCAATAACGCATCGCTTAAATCAAACGGGTTAAACCGCGACTGATCCATGATAGTTGCAAGCAAACTTGGCGCTGTAATCGGGTTCGGTAAATTCAGTAAACTGAGTTTATCCAACTCTTGCTTGGCGGCCAGTAAATTGCCCTCGACCCGATCAGCAATGAGCTTTGCCGCATCGGGATCAAGTTGCAACCCCAAGGTCAGCCCCCTGTTTTCGATCCAGCGCGGTAAATCACGTAAGGGGACAGGCCAAAAAATCACGGTGGTAGCCGCTTGGCTTAGCGCAGTAAACCAAACCGTTTTTTGCGCAGCGCTATCTAATTTGGGCAAACTAATCACCCAAATATCGGCAGATGCACTGGCCGCTTGACTTTGACTGACCGCAAGGGATTTTAAAAACTCAGCCCCTTCTTTGCCGGGCTTGCCGGTGGGAATGCGTAAATCAATTAAGCGCCGCTCGGCAAAAAGCGATAAATTCGCGCTGATGTGGTTAAGTGATTGCCAATCAAAGCGGGCATCGGTTTCAAAACGCAATCGCTCACCCACGTGGGCTTTGCGCGCTTGATTTATCACCGCTTGGCGCGCTTCATCCAGCAACAAGGCTTCATCACCAACAAACACATAGAGTGCGTCGATGCGTTTTTCGAGCGCAGCTTTAAGCTGTTCTGGGGTTAAGTTCACCTTAGGGCTGCACCGCTTCAGATGCCCCTTGCGCTGCGTCTTTGGGCTTTGCCGCAGAAATCGGCGCGCTTAAGCGATAAAACAATAACTGGGCAAGCGATTGCGCCAACTCTTGCGCAATTTGTTGCTGATTGCCCGTTGAGGCCAAAACGCCCACCGGATCGTAGTTATAGTTTAGTGCTCGTCCTAGGGTTTGAGGCTCTGTACTTCGGCCATCGGGCAGCTCGATATGATATTTAATTTGTTGATATAACTCATATTGCTGAACACTGGCTTGCGGTGTAACCACCGCGACGCGCTGAATCACTTGATTTTTATCGATAACGAGTGTGGCTGTCGCACGCTTTGGATCGCGCACTAATTGGCTTTGCGTATTTTGAAATAAATACTGCAATTGCTGATACACCGGGTCGCTTTCGCTCATGCCTTGTACGAATACTTTTGCATACACTGGGTTAAGTGCGGTGACACCGCGCAGATGGTAACCGCAAGCCGAGAGGCTTAATGCCAGCATCAATAAGGCAAGCGCTATTATCTTTGATGACATAAATTGTAGAGTCTCAAATCGAAACACGCGCCTACCCCACCACAATATTAATCAAGCGCCCTGGCACCAAAATCACTTTTTTAATGATTTGGCCATCAATATGCCGCTGCACCGATTCATTCGTCATGGCGGCCGCCTCTTGCGTGGCCTTATCGGCACTGGCAGGCACCAACACCTTGCCGCGCAGCTTGCCGTTCACCTGCACCATTAACTCAAGCTCATCGCGCACCAGCGCGCTTGTATCCACCGAAGGCCAAGGCGCATCAATCACTAAGCCCGCGCCACCAATCTCAGGCCACAGTGCGTGAGCAATGTGCGGCACGATGGGCGCTAACATTTTAATCATGCCCTGCAGCACTTCGGTGATTACCCCGCGCCCGGCCACGCCCTGCCCTTCGAATTTATTAAGCTCGTTGAATAATTCCATGTTCGCGGCAATGACGGTATTGAACGTTTGGCGCTTTTCAACATCATCGGTGACGCGCGCAATGGTTTCATGCAGCTTGCGGCGCAACGCTTTAGCAGCATCGTCCAAATTTTCAATAACCAACGGCGCTGCCTGCCAGCCGGCTTGCTTGCGATCATACACTTGCCGCCACAGGCGTTTTAAAAAGCGATGCGCGCCTTCAACACCCGCATCCGACCACTCCAGCCCTTGATCAGGCGGGGCTGCAAACATCATAAATAAGCGCACTGTATCGGCACCGTATTCTTCAATTAACGGCTGTGGGTCGACAGTATTGCCTTTAGATTTACTCATCTTGCTGCCGTCTTTATTCACCATGCCTTGGGTGAGCAAACGGGTGAAGGGCTCGGGCACATCTTGTGCAATTAAGCCCTCATCGCGCATGAGTTTATGGAAAAATCGCGCATACAACAGGTGCAATACGGCATGTTCAACCCCGCCGACATATTGATCGACCGGCAACCAATAATCGGCACGCTCATCTAACATCCCGCCCGTAAAATCGGGGCAGGTGTAGCGGGCGTAATACCAGCTCGATTCAAAAAACGTATCGAAGGTATCAGTTTCACGCGTGGCAGCGCCGCCACATTGCGGGCAGGTGGTGTCAATAAATTCCCGTGATTGTTTAATGGGCGATTGTGGCCCGTTCATAACCACATCGGTGGGCAACACCACGGGCAGCTGGTCATCGGGCACCGGTACCGCGCCACAATGCGGGCAATTAATGATGGGAATCGGGCAACCCCAATAACGCTGGCGCGACACGCCCCAATCGCGCAGGCGGTAATTGATTTGCACCTGACCCTGTTTTTTAGCCTCAAGATGCGCGGCAATGGCATCAAAGGCTGCATCAAATTCCAAGCCTGAAAACTCACCCGAATCAAACAAGCGCCCCTTGCTCGTCATGGCCGCACAGGTGTAATCGTGGGGTTCGCGCGATTCAATCACCGGCTTGATGGTTAAGCCATATTGCTTGGCAAACTCGAAATCACGCTGATCGTGCGCCGGCACGGCCATCACCGCGCCCGTACCATAGTCCATAAGCACGAAATTGGCAGACCAAACGGGAATTGCCGCGCCCGTTAAGGGATGGGTGACGGTGATGCCTAAATCCACGCCCTCTTTCGTCATCGTCGCCATTTCTGCTTCAGCAACTTTATGATGCCGGCAGCGATCGATATAAGCGGCAATGGCAGGATTATGCGCGGCGGCTTGCTTAGTTAAAGGATGTTCAGCTGCGACCGCCAAATACGAGACGCCATACAAGGTATCGGGGCGGGTCGTAAACACGGTGAGCTTTTCCTGGTCATTCAGGGTGAAATCAACCTGTAAACCGCGCGAGCGACCAATCCAATTCGCCTGCATGGTGCGTACTTGTTCAGGCCAGCCTTCTAACTGATTTAAATCATCAATTAATTCATCGGCATAGTCAGTAATTTTAATAAACCACTGCGGAATTTCACGCCGCTCGACCAAGGCGCCCGAGCGCCAACCGCGCCCGTCGATCACCTGCTCGTTCGCCAGCACAGTCTCATCAACGGGATCCCAATTCACTACGGAGGTTTTTTTATACGCTAACCCTTTACGCACCAAGCGGGTAAACAGCCATTGCTCCCAGCGATAATACTGCGGCGTGCAGGTTGCAAGCTCTCGCTGCCAATCGTAGCCTAAGCCCAAGCGCTGCAGCTGACCGCGCATGTAATCAATGTTCTCAAATGTCCAGCGCGCGGGCGCATCGCCATTTTTAAGTGCCGCATTTTCAGCCGGCAAACCAAACGCATCCCAACCCATGGGCTGCAAAACATTTTTACCCAGCATCCGCTGATAACGGGCAATCACATCACCGATGGTGTAGTTGCGCACATGTCCCATGTGCAGCCGACCCGACGGGTACGGGAACATCGACAGGCAATAAAATTTTTCCCGCGTGGGATCCTCAACAGCGCGAAACGATTGTTTATCAGCCCAAAGGGATTGGGCAGCATCTTCAACAAGGGCGGGATTATATTGCTCGTGCATCATGGCGATTGGAATTTAGGTTGAATCAAAAATAGGTCGCTTAGGATACCCGAAATCGCGTGCCACGCCCCAAAAACCCGCCGCACTGCGCCAAAAAGATGAGCAAAGGTGTATGCTAATTTCCCAAAATACAGGAGCGCATCATGGCATCAGAGACAAACCCGGAACCCAATACGCAAGTTAACCCCAAACCAACCGCTCTATCGAACGCCTATTATCATTGGCTTGGCGGCATTTACGCGCATTTGCTCGATAACGAGCAACACGGTCTTGATACCGACACCAACGCCGTGATTAATGCCGCCAATTCAAAATTAGCACCGCATGAATACCACCCCGATTTGGTAGACACCTTGCGCTTGGACATCGCTAAGGCCAAAACCACCTTGAGGCACGATAAAGAGGGGTTTGCGGCGGAATGGAAAAAAATTGAAGCCGATTTAGCCGTTAAATTGCTTTCTATTGCCGATAAAACCGATGTTGAATTAAATGCGCTGCGCGATGATGCTCGGCACAATCATCCCTAGCCACCGTTGTTGTAGAGGGTATTTTTTGAAGCCATTTGTTTTAATCGCCCTAATCACTATGGCACTTTCACAGGCTGGCTGCGCATCCAGCGCGCGGTTAGGCACAGGTTCGCCCGCGAATGCGTCGGCCAGTGAAGGCCCCACGATTTACGGACAAATTAATTCTTCTTACACCAAAAAACTCAATTAAGCGCAAAAACCCACGCTCACCCACGGGCGGCCTAGCGCGCCGGCGATGGTGTCCGCAACAAAAAAGCCAATCAGCAAAATTCTGACTGGCTTTTTAAACTGGGCGTAAATCGACCTAGAACATAATCCCCATTGCCGAATCGGGATCGGCGGGAGTTATGAATTAAGAGCGTCTTATTCTTCGCCGATCACAATGACTTTGATGACGACATCCACATCCGTATGCAAATGCAAGGTCACATCAAATTCACCAATGGCGCGCAAAGCACCTGCCGGCAAACGCACTTGGCGTTTTTCAATAACCACGCCATGAACGCTAGTCACGGCTTGCGCAATTTCAGCGGTGCCAACGGAACCGAACAACTTACCTTCTGCGCCAGCTTTCACCGCGATGGTGACAGCCGCTTGCGCCAATTTCTCGGCTTGCGCTACGGCAGCGGCCATATTTTCATTCGCCTGACGTTCAAGCTCTGCCCGACGCGCTTCAAACTCGGCTAAGTTCGCCTTGGTTGCTGCGGTGGCTTTACCGTAAGGAATCAGGAAATTGCGGGCATAACCTGCACGCACATTCACCACATCGCCTAAGGTGCCTAAATTTTCAACTTTGTTTAACAAAATAACTTGCATGATGCATTCCTATAATTATTATGCCAGACCTAATACGCCAATCAATGACGATCGGTAAAAGGCAACAACGCGAGGAAGCGGGCGCGCTTAATCGCAGTTTGGAGTTGACGCTGGTACCGCGCGGCGGTACCGGTCACCCGGGCAGGAACAATCTTGCCGGTTTCAGACAAGTATTGTTTTAAGGTATCGAGATCTTTGTAATCAATCTGCACTACTTTTTCAGCAGTGAAACGGCAAAAACGCTTGCGACGGAAAAAACGTGACATGGTGTACTCCCTTAAATCTGAGAAATCGGCTTATTCGCTGGCTTCGACGCGGTCGTCTTGTTCAACCTGATCGTCTTCATCACGATCAAACCGCTCATCGGCCTCATCATCACGACGGCGCGGACGACGATCGCTATCACGCTCACGCATGATGATCGATTGCTCGGTTACCGCCGCATCAACGCGGCTGGTGAGGTGACGCAATACGGCATCGTTAAAGCGGAAGGCTTCTTCGAGCTCAGCTAAGGGGGCTTGGTTGGTTTCAACGTTCATCATGACATAATGCGCTTTGACGAGTTTGTTGATGGGGTAAGCCAGTTGGCGACGGCCCCAATCTTCCAAGCGGTGTACGGTGCCACCGGCGTTTTCGATAATGCCGCGATAGCGTTCAATCATGGCGGGGACTTGTTCACTTTGATCCGGATGGACCATGAACACAATTTCATAGTGACGCATAAAATGCTCCTGTGGATGAAAAAAAAGCAGCCTGCCGTATGCGTAACGGTCAGGCAGGAGAAAGAAGGTGGGCATTCTACGGGGTTCGCTTGTACAAAACAAGTTTAACCGATTGATTTAAGCCGATCTCTGCGAATCTGGGGGTATTTGGCCTTCAATCACCACAAAGGCCAGCGCATGTTGGCGCTCATCGCTGACGCTTAAATGCGCCGCATGCCCGCCTAGCTGCCGGAAGCGCCGGTGCGCTGCACCCGAGAAACACAGCACAGGTGCGCCAAATTCGGTATGTTGAGTTTCAATATTGTGGAGCGTTATACCATGGCGAAAGCCCGTGCCCAACGCTTTTACGGCCGCCTCTTTCGCCGCGAACCGTTTGGCCAGCCAAGCGGCAAAACGCACGGAATCTGGCGGCGGCATATCCGCACGCTCGCGCGCACTTAAAATTCGCGAAAGCAAGCGCGCACCATGGCGCGCATAAGCGTGTTCGAGCCTTGCAATTTCAACTAAATCGGTGCCAATGCCTAAAATCATGCCGAGTTTAAATTTAGATGCGGCGGGCGGCACGTAAAAGCTGCTTCATATCGCTAATCGCTTGCGGCAAGCCGACAAATACGGCGCGAGCAATAATGGCATGGCCAATATTTAATTCATCCAGTTGCGGGATGGCCGCAATGGCTTGGACATTGTGATAATGCAAGCCGTGCCCGGCATTTACTTGCAAACCCACATCGGCTGCATCGCGTGCCACACGAATTAAATCATCGAGTATCTTTTTTTGTACCGCATCATCGGTCGCATCGGCGTAATGACCGGTGTGCAATTCAATCACGGGCGCCTCGCAGGCCACGGCGGCATCAATTTGACGGGGATCGGCATCAATAAAAAGCGATACGCGAATACCTGCGGCGCCAAGCTTGTCGCAGGCGGCATGAACTCGATCAATTTGACCGGCCACATCCAGCCCGCCTTCGGTCGTGAGCTCTTCACGACGCTCAGGCACAAGACAACAATCATGCGGTTTAACGCGACACGCAAACTCAATCATTTCATCGGTAACGGCCATCTCCAAATTCATCCGAGTTTGCATTAAATCCCGCAAACGCAACACATCGCGATCTTGGATATGGCGCCGATCTTCGCGCAGATGCAGAGTTATGCTATCAGCGCCGGCTTGCTCGGCTAATAATGCAGCGTGGACTGGATCTGGGTAACGGGTGCCCCGCGCCTGGCGCAAGGTTGCGACGTGATCGATGTTTAAGCCCAATAAAGGCAATTGCGAGGTGATTCGATTGGTCATCGTGATTTAATCCTGTGTCTATTTAACTCATTGTTTAGCGAGGATTTTAACCCCTGTTCTATGGCGTTTGTTTTACGCACCCTCCGGCGGTGTGCCCGATTGCCATAGGGCACGGCTATGAAACACGGCCGACCCCACATGGGGGCGCAGCAAATAATGCATCACATCGCGGGCACTTCGGCGGTCTTGAGCGGTTTCAAGCGGTAAATGCTCAGCTATGGCATGCAACACGCGCCCTGTTACCGAAAATTTGCCCGTGTTATTGCGCAAGATACCCACCTCGGCATCAAGGGTATACAACTGATCTAGAAGGATAGCCTCGCCCGAATCAGCCGTGGCCTGCCAATCAATGCCAACGCCTAATTCATCCAGCAACGCACGCTCAAATCGGCGAATCAGCCCCCCAAACTCAACCGCCGGCTGCGTCAATGCCTCAAGGGTTTGGGCATAGCTGTAAAACAGCTCGGGCACCGGTGCCTCGCGGTGAAGTGCGCGTAGCAGCAACTCATTCAAATAAAACCCAACCGCTAATGCCTGACCTTTTAACCAATGAGGGCGGCTAAGCGGCTCGATTTGCGTTGCGGTTTTAAGCGCGCCGCGGCCGACCAGGTGCAGCGTTAAGGGATGAAACGCCATCGGCCTTGGGGGCGATTTTTTGCCTATCTGGCGAGCGCCGCGCTGTACGGTGGTTATCCAGCCATGATCAAGGGTTAGCCAATCCACCATAAGGCTCGTATCGCGCCAGGGTCGTGTATGCAGCACAAATGCGGCAATGCCCACAAATTCACCTTGATTGATTGTTAGGTAGTTACTCGGGCAACTGATACCCAAGCGATTGAACTGCCCGTTCATCATCAGCCCAATCTTCACGCACTTTAGCCCAGAGGCGCAGCATCACCTTGGTATCGAGCAGCTGCTCTAAATCATGCCGTGCCTGCACACCAATTTCTTTTAATTTGGCGCCGCCGGTACCAATCACAATGCCTTTTTGGCTCTCTCTTGCAACATAAATTATCCCATCAATTTCCGTTAAGTCCGGGCTTTCATCAAAGCGCTCAATCAGAACCGTTGTCTTGTAGGGCAATTCATCGTGCAAAAGACGGGCAAGTTTTTCCCGAATAATTTCTGCCGCCATAAAGCGCGTGGTAATGGTCGTTACCTCGCTAGGATCGTACGCAGGCTCGCCCGCGGGCATATGCTTAAACAATAAATCGAGTAAACCATCAAATCCACGATCACGCCGAGCCGAGATTGGATACAGCGCAAGAAACTCATGCCGCGCTTGCATGGCAGCAAGAAATGGGAACAGCTCCGCCTTATCTCGGATTAAATCGATTTTATTAATTAATAAAATCACAGGCAATGAAGATGCTTGGATTAAGCTTAAAACTGCGGCATCTTCTTCATTGAATCGCCCGGCCTGCACCACAAACAAAACCAAATCAACGCCATCAAATCCGCTGCGCGCGGTTCGATTGAGCTGGCGATTGAGCGCATCAGCGCCACCCTGATGGATGCCCGGGGTATCTACAAACACAATTTGCCCACGCGTTTCACTCAAAATACCCGTAATGCGGTGGCGGGTGGTTTGCGGCTTGGGAGCTGTAATGCTAATTTTTTGGCCTACCAAGCGATTCAATAAGCTTGATTTACCCACATTGGGGCGCCCAACAATCGCCACTTGCCCAAAGCGTGGCTCTTTGTTTAAGCCTTGCGCTTGCGGCAAGCGTAGATGGGGCTCAAGCGGGAATTCATCATTCATAAGCGAGGGGTTATCCTTGAGAACCATGCACGAGCCAGGTCAAAAAATTACTCATTTTTGGGATGCGTGAGCAGGGCATACATGCGTTCAGCCGCCGCCTGCTCTGCTTTGCGCCGTGAACTTCCGCGCCCGAGGGCGGTTTGCGCCGAATCGGCCAAATGGCAGGTCACTTCAAATACTTGTTTATGCGCTTGCCCCCTCGTATCGCTGACCTCGTACGTGGGGAGCTCGCGTTTGGCGCTTTGCAGGAACTCTTGCAGGCGGGTTTTAGGATCTTTTAAGCTCGCTGCATCAGGTAAATGGGTCAGCATTGGCTCAAACAGGCGCTCAAGCATGGTTTTGGCAACGGCAAACCCTTGATCAAGATACACCGCCCCGATTGTCGCCTCCAAAGCATCTGCCAAAATCGAATCACGCCGAAACCCGCCGCTTTTAAGCTCCCCCGAGCCCAACACCAAGTAGGAACCCAAAGACAACTCGCGGGCAATTACCGCCAAACTTTCCTCGCGCACTAAACTCGCACGCCACCTGGAAAGCTCGCCCTCGGGCGCCGATGCATGCAAGTGATACAAGCGTTCTGCAATCACCATATTCAAAATCGAATCGCCCAAAAATTCGAGCCGTTCATTGTTGACGTGACCTGCCGAACGGTGCCGCAGCGCCATTTCCAGCAACTGCGGTTGCGCAAACTGAACCCCCAACCGCTGAGCCAGCTTCTCTGGCGTCGCTATCTGCGGATTGGTGGAATTAAGGGCTAACATTCACTTGATGTTCAAACGAGGCAACAATCGATAAGTTACCGACAATATTCGCGCGGCCATCGTAGTTGTACTCAACTTTCAAGCCGCCATTACCCATTGGGGTGATTTTGAAGTCTTTGGACGTCATATTATTAATTTCATTAATATCCAATTGCTTATCGATGGTTGAACGAATTGCCATGGCATCACCATGAAAGTTTTTAAGCTGGGTAAAAATACTCGTGATTTTTTGATCGGTAAGATACAACGGCACCACTTTCATCAACAAAATTGCCATAAAAAAAGCGATAAACGCATACATAATTAGGCCAATCAGCGTCATACCTGATTGATGGCGCAGTACGCGGGGCGCGTTATGATTCAATCCGTTAAGCTTCATACACTTATCCTCTTCCATTAAAAATCAAACAAAAATCAGTGAATACTCCGACCAATTCGGCTGGCATCAAATTTGCCGTCTTTCCAATCCCAATGCAACCAAATTATGAAGGCCTTGCCCACTAAATTGGCTTCGGGTACAAAGCCCCAATAGCGGCTATCGTTACTGTTATCGCGGTTGTCGCCCATCATAAAGTACTCATGCGGCGGCACAACCCATTGCCCATCACGGCGATAACCATCCTTTTCAAACAAAACTTGATGCTTGATGCCGGTTAAATCCTCCTCATACATATCCGCACCCGCCATGCGCATGCCGTCATCCCCCGGATACACGCCCACAAAAGTTTCGGGCTGCAGCACATCATTCACCCATAATTTATTGCCGACCACGCGGATATGATCACCCGGCACACCGATAACCCGCTTAATGTAATCAATTTTAGGATCATTGGGATAACGAAACACGGCAATATCTCCACGTTTAGGCTCACCAATCGGGATAATTTTGGTATCCAGCACAGGTAAGCGCAAACCATAGGCAAATTTATTCACCAAAATAAAATCCCCCACCAACAACGTGGGCATCAATGAGCCGGAAGGAATGCGAAAGGGTTCGGCGATAAACGAGCGCACCACAAGCACAATCAGCAACACAGGGAAAAAAGAGCGAGCATAATCAACGAGCAAGGGCTCCTGAATAACAAGAGGTTTATCGGTCACCACCCCCGTCGCGGCACGACGAACCCGAGCGGGCTTAAATGCCAAGCTATCGGTCAGCCAAATCAGGCCGGAGAGCACCGTGCCGATCACCAAAATCAACGTAAAATCCAAAGTCGTTCTCCCCACTGGCGCGTCGCGCTTTAAGATGCGGTTATTTATTCGAGTCCATCTGCAAAATTGCTAAGAAGGCTTCTTGCGGCACTTCAACTTGGCCGATTTGCTTCATGCGTTTTTTACCTTTTTTCTGTTTATCCAAGAGCTTACGTTTACGGGAAATATCACCGCCGTAGCACTTAGCCAAGACGTTTTTTCTTAATGCCTTGACCGTGCTGCGGGCAATAATTTTCACCCCGATCGCGGCTTGAACCGCCACTTCGAACATTTGCTGCGGAATCAGTTCCTTGAGCTTCTCAGCTAAATCTCGCCCGCGCGCCTGAGAAATGCTGCGATGTACAATGAGCGAGAGCGCATCGACGATTTCACCATTAATCAACATATCCATTTTGACTAAATCGGCCTCTTGAAAACGTAAAAATTTGTAATCAAAGGAAGCATAGCCTCGGCTCACGGATTTCAGCCGATCAAAAAAGTCGAGCACTACTTCACCCAAAGGTAATTCAAAAACCAGGGTGACTTGCTTGCCGATGTAACTTAAATTTTTCTGCGCGCCCCGCTTTTCAATGCACAGACCAATCACGGCGCCCACGTATTCATCGGGACAAAAAATGCTGGCTTCGATAATCGGCTCGCGCAGCTCTTTGATATTATTAACATTTGGCAGCTGGGCGGGATTATGAATGCGGTACGTGGTGCCATCATTTTCCACAATTTCATAGACCACGGTCGGCGCTGTACCGATCAAATCCAAATCGTATTCACGTTCTAAGCGCTCTTGGACAATTTCCATGTGCAAAAGGCCCAAAAACCCACAACGAAAACCAAACCCTAAGGCTTGCGACACTTCTGGCTCGAAATGAAGCGCCGCATCATTCAAACGCAGCTTGCGCAGCGCTTCGCGCAGGTTTTCATAATCTTCACCCTCAACTGGGTACAGTCCGGAGAATACGCGCGGCTGCATTTCTTTAAATCCCGGCAAGGGCGTGGTCGCACCGTTTTCCGCATCGGTGAGCGTATCGCCCACTTTGGCAGAATCGATGTCTTTAATGCCGGCAATCACAAAGCCAACATCGCCTGCAAATAGCCCCTCGCGCGCTAAAGTTTTAGGCGTGAATACACCGACTTTTTCAACTTGAAAAATATCGCCGGTGCCCATGGCTTTGATTTTACGTTTCGGCACAATCGCGCCATCAATAACCCGCACTAAGGCAATTACGCCCACATAATTATCAAACCATGAGTCAATAATAAGCGCCTTCAACGGGCCTTCTTCATTGCCAACGGGAGCCGGAATCAGTTCAATTAACCGCTCGAGCACCTCTTCAATTCCCACTCCGGTTTTAGCCGAGGTGAGCACGGCATCATGGGCATCAATGCCAATCACATCTTCAATTTCTTTTTTTACGCGCTCGGGTTCGGCGGCGGGCAGATCAATTTTATTGAGCACGGGCACAACCGTTAAACCCAAATCAATGGCGGTATAACAGTTGGCTACTGATTGCGCCTCAACCCCTTGGGAGGCATCAACCACCAACAGCGCTCCTTCGCAGGCGGCCAAAGAGCGGGATACCTCATAGGAAAAATCGACATGCCCCGGCGTATCAATAAAGTTTAAGCGATAGGTTTTACCATTTCGGGACGGATAATCCAAAGACACGCTTTGCGCTTTGATTGTAATGCCCCGCTCGCGCTCAATATCCATAGAATCAAGCACTTGGGTTTCCATCTCGCGCGCCGTTAAGCCGCCACAGAGCTGGATGATGCGGTCAGATAAGGTGGATTTACCGTGATCGATGTGGGCGATAATCGAAAAATTACGAATCAGCGAGAGCCGTTCGGACATAAAACTACTCAATAATTAAATTAAAAAAATTTGAGGGCAAAGCGGCACAAACCTTCGGGTTTTTGCGCCCCATCGCGTGCCAAATTGGCCGCAGCGCTCAGATAAAGCTGCGCAGTATAACCGATTCAGCCGCAATACACGGCCGGACTAATCGGGCTGCAAAGATAACGCGAGAAAATGCTGGGTATTGCCGCGCCGAATGAGCACGGCATTGGGTTTATCTTTTTCGGCATTTTTAAAGGCGGTTTCTGCTGCGGCCAATGAATTTAAGGGTTGGCGATTCAGTGACAGCACAATATCTTGAGCTTTTAATCCAGCTGCATCTGCAGGCCCTTGGGGCTCAACGGCTTTAATGCGAATTTGCCCTGCTTCATCGGTGAGCAATAAGCCGTAGTTATCAACGATGAGATCGTGGGATTTCATCGGTTGAATCTGGCTGGGGGTATTTTTGGATAAAACGCCCAATTGCACATCCACCGTGTGCGGCTTGCCTTGGGTTAACACGCTGAGTTTAACCTGTGCGCCGGGGGGTAATACGCCAATAGTTTGAGGTAAATCAGACGATTCCATAATCAAATGCCCATTGGCGGCGGTAATGATATCGCCCGGCTGTAAATCCGATTGCGCCGCCGGGGAGCCACCCACAAAACCCGTAATGAGCGCGCCACGAGGGCGATCCATCCCCATCGCTTGCGCCATGGAACGATCCAGCGACTGAATTTGCACACCTAAAAAGCCGCGTTCAACCACACCGCTTTTTTTCAACTGCTCAGCCACTTGCATGGCGTAATTAATGGGAATGGCAAACGATAGGCCGTTGTAACCGCCCGATTCCGTTAAAATTTGTGCATTAATACCAATGACTTGGCCTTGCGTATTAAACAAAGGCCCACCTGAGCTGCCGGGATTAATTGCCACATCGGTTTGCAAAAAAGGCACATAGCGCTGATCAGCATCCCCGGGTAAGGCGCGACCTTTGGCGCTGACGACACCGGCGGTAACGGAGTGATCAAATCCAAAAGGCGAACCAATTGCCACCGCCCATTGCCCGGGCTTAACCTTATCGGAATTGCCAATCAAAACGGGTTTTAAATGGTCGGCATTAATTTTAAGCAAGGCAATATCGCCCGCCTTATCACTCCCCTTAACTTCGGCCTTAAGCTCCCGGCCATCCGCCAGCCGTACGAATACGGTTGTTGCGCCATCAATCACGTGCTGATTGGTTAAAATATAACCATCTGAGCTTAAAATAAAACCCGATCCGTTATTGGTATCGGGTTCGCCCGAGCCGCTATCGGCCGAGGAATCCCCACCCTCTGGCGAGGAAGGCGCCGCCCCATTAAACCCGAAAAATTGATTAAAAAACTGATTGAGCAAATCATCGCGCGCGCTGGGTGGGCTCTCCGTTGCAGCCGCATCCGGCATCGCAGCTAAGGGAGGAATCGCGGTAATATTCACGACAGAATCATTATTTGCCGCGACCAAGGCCGAGAAATCAGGTAATCCGGTTACCTCTGCCGTGGATTTCTGATTGCCACAAGCGGTTAAATTGAGCGTAAAAACAAACGCCAACAACAGGGTGAAAAATGGTAACGCCCGCAGCCGTTTCAATGCGGTGGGCGACAAAACTGGCAATGCAGAAATAAGAAAACGATGAATCACAGTTAGCGCACACTCATAAGCAAAGAGGCTATTATCCTAGCACCCGCTGCAAACAAACACATCGTTTATACGGTGGTGCACTCTGAAGAAATACCGTTCTACTCGTTTTATGAGTTAGCTAGCTCAACTCGCGGGGCGTAGCGCCCGTTGGCAAATAATCCCTTTTGACGCCGAGACAATCCAAGTAAAGCCGCGAAAAAACCCAAAGCCCCGCCTAAGATTGATGCGCTGTTCGTGGCAAACAGCATTTGGCCTGCGAGCGCACCCAGCATTAAGCCCAAGAGGGGCAATACATACATCAACAAAGACGCTTGCACCAAGGCACTGGCAGGCAAAACCAACTGCACCCGTTCCCCAACGCGCAGCGGTAATTGCGTTGAAACTCGAACCTGATGCTGTTTGCGATTCAGCGCTTTTTGCATCAAGTTAATGCCACAGCCGCCGCGAGAGGCGCAAGATTGGCAGCCCGTTTGCCTAAAGGTTTCTACCACGACCCCGCCTTCTACCAAGGCGACCACAACCCCCTGCTCACGGATAAACGCATCCGTTTGGTCGCTTGCCTCAGATACAGCACCCGATTGCTCATCCCATTGGGCTAAGCGCTCAATAGCAAAATCAACTGAGCCCACCACAGGGGCTTCTTTTAAGGGCTTGATCGGCTCAATTGGCGGCAGATTCACTTAGCGTGCCTCGATTTGCGGGGTATGCAGGGGGTTTTGCTCCGCCTGCGCTTTGGGGGAATTTTTAACCACCATCGTATTTTTACAGAGCTGCGTTACGGCGGCCATGGGCAAATCACCGATGACGGTTATGCGCACAGGGCCTTCTTGGCGAACGGCAATGTTCATACCATATTTGGCCGCTTGTGGATCGAGCGTTTTGCTTTGAGGCATATTTTCGATAAAAACCGAGGCGGTTGAAAGCCCATCAGAGACCACCATGTGCTCAAAGGGCTGCCCTGTTGCCGGATTTTGCCGCCAAACCCGGCTTTTGATGGTGTAGCCGGGTAAATCGGGGGAGACAATCCAGCCTTCATCAGTCGCTAAGGATTTAGGCGGCTCGGCGGGCGCCTGCTCGACAACCTTAAAGCCCGGCGGAATTGTTTGCGGGGAGCTCATCACAATCGCAGGCCATTGCGCATCACCTACCGCATCGCGCGGAAGGATCTGCGTGAAAAAATCGTGCTCGATGGGCAAGCCTTGATCGTTATACATCGACATGCGCAACAAAAGGTGCGAGCCCTCGCTAATGCAGAGTTTATAGCCATAGCGATAACCATCTTTCGGCACCAAACCGACGAGGTGGCAAGCCAACCCCGCCACGCGCGAGCGCCCAAGGCTCACGATTTGATAATTATTCGTAAGCTCGGCGGGGTGCGCAAACCGCTCACCTGAGAGCCGTGAGCGCACGCTCGGAAAATCGCCAAACACCACCTCTTTACGGGCAGGCCATTGGCACTCACAAGAATCCCCATGCCGAACCACGGTGCGAGGATCTCCATTGAGCGTTTCCAGCCGCTCCTGCTCGCCGGCGGGCGCAAAGCTGTGTTGCAATTGGGTTGTATCAATTTGATCGCCCCGAATATGGACATAGGTGCCGGTGTAGTCGGTTTGACGCATCGCGTGCGACATATCAGTCAACCAAGCCTCAATCTCAGTGCTCGAAGGCGCCTCAACCGCTGATGGCGTGGCTGAAACCGGCAAGAGGTGCAAAGAAAACGCTTGCCATTGCCAAGAATCTGCCAGGGCACAGCTCAAGGGCGCGAGCAAACTCACCGCAAGCAGCGCACCGCGCCGCATCAGACTGCTTGAATTGTGAATATTAAACCCAACCACACGCGTCATGCTTACTCCGGTCGAAAGCTAATCATGCGCAGCGAGGGCATCACTTCAGATAAATCGGGTGAAACGGACTCAAAATGCGTCATTAAGTAGGGATCCATGGGCGCTTTTTGTGCCGGGGTTTGTGCCCAAGCGGGCAACACGGTGGCTGAGTTCACTCGCGCCACAACGGGCAGTTCGGCTCCGCTTGCGCCCACCAAGGCGGGGTTGAAGGTTGGCGCGAGCATTTTGGCCTGTTGTTGCGCGGCAAGGTTATTAGAGCGATCGACCGATGGCTGGGGCGACATAAAAATACCAACGCCAACTAAACCGGCCACAAATGAGGCGGCAATTGCACCGCGCCACGCATTCATTGAACGGCGAACACGGGATTGTGGGAACGCTAAAACCCGCTCACTCGCCGAGTGATCGGCCAGATGCTGGGCTAGGTGATTGGCCTCTTCTGCACTTTGCGCCAAGCGCGACGAGATTAAAGTGGATATATCGCGCTGATCGAGGTGCTCATGGCGCAAGGCGGCACCAATCAAGGAGTAACACCGCAAACTTGAGCGCGCATCCGAGGCGGGAACCGATAACAGGTGATCGATTCGCTGCGCTTGTTGAGCGACACATTCATCATCCCACCAGGCGGACAGCGCTTCGGCGGCCGGCATGGCATTAGAGGCATGAGCATTGTGTTGAGTTGTCATAGGGTTCCCCTTGAAATAAGTCGGGTTCAAGCACCCGTGTGTATCAATCCAGCAACGGTTTTATACGTTCTTCAACGGCTTCGCGGGCTCTGAAAATTCGCGATCGCACGGTGCCAATTGGGCAATTCATCACAACCGCAATATCTTCATAGCTCAGCCCTTCCATTTCACGCAAGGTGAGGGCTGTTCGCAAATCCTCAGGCAGCGCTTTGATCGCCGCTCGGATTTCTTGCTCTAACTCCTGCGAGGCCGCCATGTCCTCAGGCGTTGCGTGATCGCGCAAGCCTTCAGGCTCTGGCAATGGTTCATCTGACTCATCACCGCCACCAGAGTTCAGTGAGATGGAATATCCTTCGCGCGCGGTGGCGACCAGTTGATTTTTGGCGGTGTTCACGGCAATCCGATAGAGCCAAGTATAGAAGGCACTCTCGCCGCGAAAATTAGCGAGCGCACGGTACGCTTTAATGAAAGCTTCTTGTGCTAAATCAAAAGCTTGATCTGGGTCACGCACAAAGCGGCCAACCAAACGCAGCACGCGGTGTTGGTATTTAAGTACCAGCAAATCGAACGCGCGCCGGTCACCTTGTTGCGCGCGCAACACCAGTTGTTGATCGGTCGGCTGTTCTTTCGATGGATCGACAGAGCGCATCACAGGAGATGCGGTCGTTTCAGTGGCCATAGAGCCTCATGCACTTCGGCCTTGCGGCAGGTTCGGATAAATCATGTTTAAATTAATTGATGCGCGATTTAATGACAACACGGCGCGGCTTAAAAACATTCGGCGCGGTTATAAGCGTCCCCTAAGCGGGTTTGATTTTGCCGATTTTGGCCGGAAATAGCCATGCCCATTCACGAATATGCAACAAAATAATTCGCTTTTGCACCGAAGTGCGCTTGAGTTTAGCCAACCGCATTGCGCGCAGTAGCCAATGCCTTGCTTAAGTTAAGCCCTGCGAAGCCGAGTATACTTAAAAAAATTTAAGCCCGCCCCACTTACTTAAAAGCTGAACCCCATGCCCAATTCCTCTCCCCACCCCCTATTTGATGTGCTGATTATTGGTTCAGGTGCCGCCGGTTTAAGTGCAGCGCTCAGGTTACCGCCATCGTTATCTGTTTTGCTGCTCAGTAAAAGCTCGATTAATGCGGGCAGCACACCGTGGGCGCAGGGCGGCATTGCAGCCGCGCTGGGGGGCATCGAGGATATTGAACAGCATATTCAAGATACGATTCGTGCCGGCAATGAATTGCCCGATGCTGCCGTGGTGCAGCGGGTTGTACGCGCGGGCGCCGAGCAAATCGACTGGCTTTTATCGCTGGGCATGCCATTTTCGGGGGATTCAAACCAGCTTCATCTCACCCGTGAAGGTGGCCACGGCGCGCGCCGCGTGGCGCATGCGGCCGATCACACGGGGCGCACGTTAATGGAAACACTGCTCGAGGCGGTTAAGGCTCGGTCAAACATTACGGTGCAAGAGCAGAAACTTGCGGTTGATTTAATTACTACCCATAAGCTCGGCGCCCTAGATGCGCCCAATCGCTGCCTTGGCGCTTATGTGTTGGATTTAACCTGCGATACGGTGCATACCGTCCGTGCCGATTACGTTATTTTAGCCACAGGGGGCGCTGCCAAAGCCTATCTATACACCACCAATCCCGATGGCTCCACCGGCGATGGAATTGCGATGGGCTGGCGTGCCGGTTGCCGTGTGGCCAATATGGAGTTCATGCAATTTCACCCCACTTGCCTGTTTGAAGCCCGCGCAAAATCCTTTTTGATTAGTGAAGCGGTGCGCGGCGAAGGAGGCCTGCTCTTGCTCCCTGATGGCACGCGGTTTATGCAAAACTATCACCCCGATGCCGAACTCGCCCCGCGAGATGTCGTCGCCCGCGCAATAGACTCTGAGATGAAACGTCTCGGGATTGACTGCGTGTATCTCGATATCAGCTTTAAAGGCCGCGCGTTTATCGAAGAGCACTTCCCCATGATTCATGCCCGCTGCCTGCAATATGGCTACGATATGACCACCCAGCCCTTGCCCGTGGTACCCGCGGCGCATTACACCTGCGGCGGCATTATGGTGGATGAACAGGGTCAAACCGACCTTGACTGCCTGTATGCCATCGGTGAAACCAGCCACACGGGGCTCCATGGCGCGAATCGTTTAGCCAGCAATTCGCTCTTAGAATGCTTGGTGTACGGGCAAGCCTGCGCCCAACACATCGCAAGCCGCCACAGCGCAAAAGAAAACTTAAGTCCCAGCCCGCTTGCCGTGCCCGATTGGGATGACAGCCAAGTAACCGATGCTGATGAAGCGGTGATTGTGACGCACAATTGGGATGAATTACGCCGTGCTATGTGGGATTACGTCGGGATTGTACGCACCACCAAACGCTTGCAACGCGCGGCACATCGCATCAGTTTACTCCGCCGAGAAATTCAAGATTATTACGCCCATTTCAGGGTGAGCAATAATTTGATTGAATTGCGCAATTTAGTCGATGTGGCCGATTTAATTGTGCGCGCAGCCCTCGCTCGGCCTGAAAGCCGTGGCTTGCACTACACCCGGGACTTCCCCGAGAGCGACCCAAAACTGGCGCATATCAACACCATCTGCACGCCCATCCCGGCGGAAAAATTGGGCTGCGAGCTCGGCATACACAGCGTAACTCCCGATATGACCCACGCAAATAAAACATGAAAAAATAATTAGATTGAGTAATTAAATTGCATAAAAATAGAAATATAAGACAGTCATTATGCGCCCTGTCTTATGAATTTATACGTAACGTTTCATACTCAGGAGCCTAATAGGCTGCTGAAAAACCTCATCCCTGAGTTTTTCAGCTATACCAAGTCCGGTACACGCCCGTACTTGGTATGCGTAAATCAATCACTTACATGATTGATTTACGTGCGGGACATCCATGTCCCGCTTTAACAACCTAAGCAGAGGCAATTGTGCCGCGTGTCATTTATCGCAGCCTACCCAAAACCACCGCCCGCCCCTGTTTACCGACACCCAATATGAAGCCTTGGGCGTGCCGCGCAATGCCAAAATCCCCGCCAATCAAGACCCAAATTTTTATGATTTAGGCCTCTGCGGTCCGTACCGCTCCGATTTGCATGCCCAGACCCAATATTGCGGCCTATTGATCACCCCAAGCCTTCGCAACGCGGCAACTCGGCATGCTTTTTTATCATGGCGTGTTTAATATGCTCAAATCGCGCGTAAATACTTGCGCGCTGGCGCATCTAGCTCTAGGATTGCAGAAGTCTTCTCGGACGTGCGTCAGGTTGCTCTCAATCCCTTGAGCCTTAATCTGCGACTATGGGGGGTGCATCAAATGAGTCGTGTGCAGGTCCGCCTCGTCGGAAAGCCTTAAACCCATTGCGCGCCGCCCAGCTTGAACCCTCGGTTCAAGGTCGAAGAGCCGCCAACGGCGTTTTGGAAGACGCTTCAAACGAATCATTCTCAATGAACAAACCCCCAAACAAAACCCAACTGCGCCGGCAACTACGGCAAGCCAGAAATGCCATCGCAGGCATTTATCGCCATCGTCAGCAACGACGTATCGACAAAGCCCTTGAGTCCATCCCCGCGTTGCGTCAAGCCCTGCGTATTGGTGCGTATATGCCGTTTGATGGCGAACCGGATCTTGCGCCTTACCTTAGGCGCCACCCGAGCAAAATTTGGTTACCAGTAATCCGTGCCGATGGGCACCTAGATTTTCGCCCGAGCTTTACCCTAAAGCCCGCCAATCAGCGCCCTGCGTTTGCCTATCGCAATCGATTGGGTATTTGGGAATCGCTCCATAAACCCACCCGCCGCGCTGCGCATCTGGATGCGATTTTAATCCCCTTGGTTGGGTTTGATCGGGCGGGGAATCGGCTCGGCATGGGCGCGGGTTTTTATGATCGCAGCCTTGCCCATTTGCGCCGCCCCAAACCCCTGCTGATCGGCATTGCTTTTAGCACTCAAGAGGTGAAGCATCTGCCCGCCGATCCTTGGGATATTGCCTTGGATTACATCGTTACCAATCGTGAAATTATTAAAACGCCGCGTTAATGTTGCGCCAAAATTGAAGGAATAACGCCATGAATTACTGGCTCATGAAATGCGAACCCGAGCAATTCTCCATAGATGATTTAGCCCGCCAAAAGGTGGAGGGCTGGTATGGCATTCGCAACTACCAAGCGCGCAACATGATGCGCGATGCGATGCGAGTCGGTGATCGGGTATTTTTTTATCATTCTAATGTTAAGGTGCCGGGCATTGTGGGGCTGATGACCGTATGCAGCACACCCTACCCCGACCCCACCCAATTTATCCCCGGGCATAAATACTTTGATGCGAAATCCACACCCGAGGCACCGCGCTGGGTGCAAGTGGATGTGTGTTATGAACGGCATCTTGACCGCCTAATCACGCTTGAAGAGCTTAAAGCCGATACCAGCCTTGAGGATCTCCCCTTGGTGCGCCGCGGCAATCGTTTGTCGATCATGCCCATTAGTGCTGCCAATTGGGCTGGCATCCTCGCGCGGGAAACGCTTACACCCTAATCGCTTGAGGAGCGCACGCCGGTTATCCCAAATACCCCATCCCCAATCACCTGTTATTTTGCCGCGTTAAATATCATGCCCACACGCGGATGCTGACCCTTTACAGATGGCTGCCAAAAAAATAAAAGCCATGTAAAACAATTAGTTGATTTTCAAAAAATAAGCACGCTCTCAAGCTGTGGTTTTTTTAGCCACGGCGTTAAGTGATTGATCCCACACCCGCCCCGGGCGGTTCTCTTAAAGCGCCCACAGGATTATCCACAGAATTTGTGGATAATCACGCCCGCCTTGCGCGCACTAATCTAACTCTTTGATTGCTCAAATACGTAAGAAACTGGGCGAGTGTGAATAATCGCAAAAAGAATACCACCCCCAAGTTATCCACAACACGAATTGAATAACAAAGCCCCTCTACCACGCGGCCACAGAGTAAACAAGTGTGGCGAGAACAATGGCTCACTATTGAAAATAGCTTTTATTTAACATGAAGTTAAAAAATTAAGCACGTCATGACCTGCGCTTGGTGTTTTTTTAAGCATCAGCATCAAGCCCTTGATTGCGCAGGTGCGCGCGCTCTTAAACGCAATTAATCCCCCAAGTTATCCCCAGATTTTGTGGGCAACACCTCAGGCGAGAAAAAGATCGTATACCGGGTTATCGCTTTCATCCCAGAAGGGGTACGCTAGTTGCTCAAGATAAGAATTAAAGATGATGTGATCGACTTTTGGCACCTGCACCCCCACCAGCACCCGGCCATAATCGGCGCCATGATTGCGATAATGAAACAAGCTGATATTCCAGCGGGCACCCAAGTGGGTTAAAAATTTCAATAAAGCGCCGGGGCGCTCAGGAAATTCAAACCGATACAACCGCTCATCGGCCAGCAGCCGCGCGTGGCCACCCACCATGTGCCGAGCGTGCAATTTAGCCATTTCGTTATCGGTTAAATCAATCACGGGGTACTCGGCATGCCTTAAGTGATGCAATAACGCGAGCCGATCGTTCGGCGCATCTAAACGAATTCCTACAAAAATGTGGGCGCGGGCTTGATCGGCATAACGGTAATTAAATTCCGTAATTTGGCGCCGCCCCAATAGCTCGCAAAAGGCACAAAAACTGCCCGGCTGCTCGGGGATGGTCACGGCAAACAAAGCCTCGCGCTGCTCGCCAATATCGGCACGCTCGGCCACAAAGCGCAGCCGATCAAAATTCATATTGGCGCCCGAGGCAATCGCAATGAGCGTTTTGCCCTTCAAATCATGCTGTTTAACGTATTTCTTTAGCCCCGCCAGCGCTAAAGCGCCTGCCGCTTCGTTAATGCTGCGGGTATCATCAAACATATCTTTGATGGCTGCCGTCATCGCATCGGTATCGACCGTAATCACCTCATCCACCGCCAATTGCGCCACCGCAAACGGATAAGCACCGGCCTGTTTTACCGCCACGCCATCGGCAAATAAACCCACTTGATCGAGGATCCCCCGCTCACCCGCCGCCAATGCCGCCGCCATGCAAGCCGCATCGTCGGGCTCTACCCCAATAATTTTAATGTCGGGGCGCAGCGATTTGACATAAGCGGCCACGCCCGCGATTAACCCCCCCCCACCGACGGGGACAAAAATCGCATCAATCGGATCTGGGTGATGGCGTAAAATTTCAGCGCCAATGGTGCCTTGGCCGGCAATAATATCCGGGTGATCGTAGGGCGGAATAAATACCCAGCCCTCATTTTCGACTAAGGCTTGGGCGTGTTTGAACGCTTCATCAAACGTATCGCCATGCAAAATTGCACGCGCACCCCGCCGTCGCACCGCATCGACTTTAATCGCGGGGGTAGTCACCGGCATCACAATAATGGCTAAAACCCCTAAGCGCTCGGCCGCCAGCGCCACGCCTTGGGCATGGTTACCAGCCGAGGCGGTAATCACGCCCGGACCCAACGCGCCTTCAGTTTTCAGCCGATGCATCATGTTGTAGGCACCGCGTAATTTGAATGAAAATACGGGCTGGGTATCTTCCCGTTTAAGCAACACCCGATTGCCCAAACGCTCAGACAACAACACGGCGGGCGTTAGCTTTGAATCAATGGCCACGTCGTACACGCGGGCGGTTAAAATCCGGTGCAGGTAATCCTGTAATAATGCGGACAAAGCCAGCTCCTATGAGAGATCAAACAAGGCATAAAAAAAGCAAACACAGGGATGCACGAAAATAACTATCATGCCAGAATGTTGACCAATTCGGCACGCGTGTCGCAACAAGGCTTAACGCCACACCCCCTCGACTTCAAGGAACTATCCGCATGACCCCACAAGACCAACTCAAACAACAAGCCGCCCTCAAAGCCCTCGAATATGTAGAAACCGGCAGCATTGTGGGCGTGGGCACCGGTTCCACGGTAAATTTCTTCATTGATGCGCTGGCCACCATCAAACATAAAATTGAAGGCGCGGTATCCAGCTCCGAAGCCAGTACCAAGCGGCTGCGCGCCCACGGCATTGATGTGGTGGATTTAAACGGCGTGAGCAATCTACCCGTATATGTAGATGGCGCAGACGAAACCAACGCGCATTTGCAGCTTATTAAAGGCGGCGGTGGTGCCCTCACCCGTGAAAAAATCATAGCCCACTTAGCCAAAACCTTTGTGTGCGTGGCCGATGAAAGCAAATTGGTGCCGCGATTGGGAAAATTCCCGCTGCCGATTGAAGTTATCCCCATGGCGCGCAGCATGATCGCCCGTGAACTTGTTAAACGCGGCGGCCAACCCGTGTATCGCGATGGTTACATCACCGATAACGGCAACCAAATTCTCGATGTGCACAACATGGATATTATGGAGCCGGCCAAACTTGAGGCCGAACTCAACAACATCCCCGGCATTGTCACCGTGGGTTTATTCGCTTTGCGCCCCGCCGATATTCTAATTTTAGCGACAGCCAACGGCGTTAAAACGCTCAAAATCTAATGCCAGATCAAGCCCAAAAATTAGTTGGCCAGTATGGCGTGATTGGTAATCCCATCAGCCATAGCCGCTCGCCGCTGATTCACCAAGCATTTGCCAAGCAAACTGGCATTGCATTGGAATACACCGCCATTTTGGCACCCCTAGATGGGTTTGAGGCCAGCGTGGCCGCCTTTTGGCAAAACGGCGGGCGCGGCTTGAATGTTACCGTACCCTTTAAGGCGCAAGCTTTTGCCCTATGCCACAATTTAAGTGAGCGCGCCGCGCGCGCAGGCGCGGTCAACACCCTTATCTTTCCCGCCGATAGCCTGCAACCCATCTTGGGCGACAACACCGATGGGGCAGGTTTGCTGCAAGATTTTGCGTTTCATGGCATCAGCATTCACGGCAAAAAAATCCTGCTGATTGGTGCGGGCGGGGCGACTCGAGGGGTTTTAGCTCCGCTTTTGGCCGAACAACCCGCCCAGTTGCTCATCGCCAATCGGCGCGAAAAAACCGCCCAAGCGTTGATTGCAGATTTTGTCGATTTAGCACCTAACACCGCTTTTGCCGCCTGTGCGCTGGATGCCATCCCAAAAGAGGCGTTTGATCTGATTATTAATGCCACCTCCGCCGGGTTAAGTGACACCCAACTGCCCCTGCCCGATGCGGTAATTCACACCGACACCGTGGCGTATGATATGGCCTATGGCAGCCAACCTACGGTATTTATGCGCTGGAGCCAGGCGCGCGGCGCAAAGGCATTTGATGGTTTGGGCATGCTGGTTGAACAAGCAGCGGTGAGTTTTTATTTATGGCACGGCGTGCGCCCTGAAACCCGCCCGGTGCGCGATTTATTGCGCGCCCTGCCCTAATGCCAAAATTTGGGCGCCCGCGAGAACAACAGGCAAGCTTGCTTTGGCAACAAGCGGATTGCCATACCCACCCCAAATGCGGTAACAATACCCATGCACCCGCTGGCTAAATCGATTGGGGTCAGCGTAATCACCAGAGACAGGGCTTGTCCACGGCATGAATAACACCATTAAAAACACGCACTTTTCGCGCTACATTTGGCTGATCTTCGTGCTCTATGGCGTGTTGGTGGCCGCGTTTGTCGTTTATGTCGATGCGGAAAAATCGATCGATTACGCCAACGAGCAGCGCTTAACCTCGCTCCAGTTAGCCGATGAATTGCGGCAATCTTCCGATGATTTAACCCGCATGGCACGGGCTTATGTCATCACAAATAAACCGATATTTAAGCAAATCTATGCAGAAATTTTAGCCATCCGCGATGGCAAAGCACCTCGCCCCGGTGACAACGGCGATATTTTCCGGGATTTGGTTTTAGGCGATACCCGCACCCTTAGCCCAACCGATGAAGCCCACCCCAGCACCCCCTTGCCGCCTGCCGCACTGCTCGATTTAATGCGCCAAGCCCACTTTACCCCGCAAGAGCTCGCCCTCTTAACCCAATCCAAACGCGAATCCGATACCCTCACCGCGCTTGAATACCGCGCCATGGCTATGGCAGACCAAGCTGATGCCAGCGATGCCGCCACCAAAATCGCCGCCATTAATCTGCTACAAAGCCCCGCCTATTACCAAGCCAAAGCCGGCATCATGCGGCCGATTCACGAAGTAACCGAACGCGTTCTCGCCCGCACCACTCAAAAGGTGCAAGCCGCCACGCATACCGCGCTCATGCTGCGCTGGTTATTTATTGCCTTAGGGGTTGCCTTGATTCTGATCTGGCTGCGAGCCTACCGCATCCTCGATCGCATTTTAGGTGCCAAATTAGAGGTGATTTATCAAACGATTAGCAAAATTGGTGCGGGCGATTTTCACACCCCGATTCACCTCAAAAAATCGCAAGAAAACAGCGTGCTCGGCTGGCTCAGTCGCACCCAAACCTGCTTGGCCGAACTCGATGACACGAGTAAAACCCATGAAGCAAAAATCACCCGCATGACCAAGCTCTATGCCGCGTTAAGCCAATGCAACCAAGCCATCGTGCGCTGCGCCAACCAAGACGAGCTCTTCGCGCAAATTTGCCTTGATGCCGTGCGCTTTGGTGGCTTGAAAATGGCATGGATTGGCGTTGTGGAGGCCGAAACGGGGCAAGTTAAGCCGATCGCTTGGTATGGCGATGGCTTAGATTATGTCGAGGGCATTGATGTCTCCATCGACCCGAACAAACCCAGCGGCAATGGGCCCATTGGCACCGCCCTGCGCACCGATCAGCCCTTTTGGGCGCAAGATTTTCAAAACGATCCGCATCTTGCCCCCTGGCACGCGCGGGGCAAAGCGGCCAATTGGCATGCCACGGCCAGCCTGCCGTTGCATCAAAATGGCCAAGTATTCGGTAGCTTCAGCGTTTATAGCGATGAACTGAACGCCTTCGATGAGCCGGCGCAAAATCTCCTCGTTGAGATGGCGATGGATATTAGTTTTGCGCTCGATAACTTTTTGCGCGATGCCGAACGCAGCCAAGCGGAAGCTGCGCGCAAAACCGCACTAGCTCGGCTAGAAAAAGTCACAAGCCATGTGCCCGGCCTTGTGTATGAGTTCAGGCTCAATCCCGATGGCAGCATGTGCTTTCCGTTTGCAAGCCAAGGTGTCATGCGCATTTATCATGTAAGCCCCGGTGACATTGAATTTGACGCCAGCGCCGTATTTAAGCGCATTCACCCCGATGACTTGGCGGGGGTGGCCACCTCAATTCAAAAATCGGCCGCCGCGTTAAGCCCTTGGCGACATGAGTATCGCGTGTTTGATCCCGAAGGCCGCGCGCAATGGCTGCTCGGCCAAGCCCTGCCCGAGCGCGAGCCCAATGGCGCCACCCTCTGGACGGGTTTTATTACCGATATTACCCAACAAAAAGAAACCGAAGCGCGCATCGCGCATCTAGCTCATTTCGATTCCCTGACCGGGCTGCCCAATCGGGTGTTGCTACTGGAGCATTTTGAATACGCGCTCATCAGCGCCGAACGCGATCGAACCAAATTGTGCTTAATGTTTATTGATCTTGACCACTTCAAAAACATTAATGAAGTGCTGGGGCATAGCACCGGCGATGAGCTCTTAATTAGTGTCGCCAACCGCCTCTTAGCCCTGCTGCGACCGCAAGATACGCTCTCGCGACAAGGGGGCGATGAATTCACCTTGCTTATGCCCAATTGTGAGGCCGATTCTGCGACGCGGCTCGTAAACCGATTAATCCAAGCATTTAATCAGCCCTTTGAGATTGCCAACCAAGAACTCACCATCACGCTCTCCATCGGCATTAGCATGCACCCCGAGGATGGCCGTGATTTTGATAGCCTATCCAAAAAAGCCGATATTGCGTTGTATCGCGCCAAAGAGGCTGGGCGCAATGGCTACCGATTTTTTACAAGCGAGATGCAAGCGCACTCAAACCGCGTAATGCAAATTGACTCCGCCCTGCGCAAAGCCCTGGCCAATGAGCAAATGCAGCTGGTGTATCAACCACAAATTGATCTTAAAACCCAAAAAATTGTGGGCGCAGAGGCTTTGCTGCGCTGGCATCACCCTGAACTCGGCCAAGTTTCACCGGCTGAATTTATTCCCATAGCCGAGGAAAACGGACTAATTCTAACCTTAGGTGACTGGGTGTTGCGCACCGCGCTCGCTGCGGCTAAACCTTGGCTCTCCTTGGCTGATACAGGTTTTTTAATTGCCGTGAACCTGTCTGCACTGCAATTTCGGCAAGCGGGGCTGGCCGATTGCGTGCTGGCCACCCTAAATGATCGGGATTTTCCGCCGCAAAATTTAGAGCTGGAACTCACCGAGCGCTCCACCATGGAAGATCCTGAAACCGCCATTCAGATGATTAACACCTTAAATCAATTGGGCATTAAGTTTTCGATTGATGATTTCGGCACGGGGTATTCATCATTAAGTTACTTGAAGCGATTTAAACTTTATAAACTTAAAATCGATCAATCCTTTGTGCGCGATATGACCGAAGACCCCGAAGACCAAGCCATTGTGCGCACCATTATCACCATGGCACAAAGTTTAGGGCTCATCACCATTGCCGAGGGCGTTGAAACCAAGGCACAGCACGATCTCCTCTTGGATCTTGGGTGTAATGAATCGCAAGGATACTTGACAGGCAAACCCATGCCCGCCGAGGCATTTACAGAGTTACTTAAATTAAAAAACACCTAATTGATTTATTTTCTATTAATGTAAATAAATAAAACCCCCTTAAAAAAGGGGGGCGCATAGGTTATAAAAAATTATATAACGTTAGGGCAAATGCTGTTAAAACCATTAACTCATTTTAACAAATGAAGTGCACCAGCCCTTAGCGGCCACATCTTTGCCCGGGAATACGGCGCAAGGCCCCCATGCCGCTTTACGATCACCTTGATACAAAGCACAGCTATCACAAGCGCTGCCGGCTTGATAGGCGGTATTTTTCGTTGTTGCGGCATCTTCCACGTAAGAAAGCGCCACGGCGGTCGGGTCGGTCGGGGATAAATGCGGCAAATCGGCTGCGATTGCCATGCGCGCAAAACCCAAGCTAGATAAAGGAATGAGCACTGCCGAAACCGCCACTGTGCTTAAAAAATGTCGGCGGGCGGGTTGCATTTCCAGAGGGGCGGGGGTAGGAATGTCTTTAGTCATGATCAGCCTCATATCAGCCTGTTAAATGGATCACGATAATAGTTTGTATTGCTTATTTTTTCTATATAAATCAGTTCATGCTAATTTAGCGCGCAGCCGAGGTTAGCCCTTGTCAAAAAGCCATCGTCCGCCGTTTTCGGCCGATAAGGCGCACCAATCTCAAAGCCCTACTCGCGAGACGGCCAACCGCTTGGGGTTGAGGGTAAGGCGCAGCCCCGAGCAAGGCTTAGCCGTTGTAATTTTGGGCGAATTTTTTGGGCGCACGCTTTTTTCAACTCATCTTATCCCCGCGCTGTACCTTTATTACCGCCAACGCAAAGTCTAAAATTTAACGCATGAACCTTGATTTATTTCCAGAACAACCCGCCCCGAGCACCGAAGCCGAGACCCAATGGCTCAGCGAATCAGCGGTTATATTTCGAGCAAAAGCCAGCCTTGAGGCACCCGGCATACTCAATGAAATTCAAACCTTGCTCGAACACTCGCCCTTGCGCCAAATGCGCACGCCCAACGGCAAACTCATTGCCGTTTCTATGAGCAATTGCGGCGCATTGGGCTGGGTGAGCGATGCACGCGGCTATCGCTACGAAGCGCAAGATCCACTCACCCAACAGCCGTGGCCCAGCCTGCCCGCACAAATACATAAGCTCGCCGCACAGGCCGTGCGTGAGGCAGGATTCGCCCCCCTGCGCGCAGAAGCCTGCTTAATCAACCGCTACACCCTTGGCGTGGGCATGGGCTTACATCAAGATCGCGATGAACATGATTTCACCGCCCCCATTGTGTCTCTATCGTTCGGGCTGCCCGCCATTTTTTTATGGGGCGGGCTTAATCGGCGAGATAAAACCCAAACCATCATCCTAAATCATGGCGATATTCTCGTCTGGGGCGGCGCCGATCGCCTGCGATACCACGGCATCCGCCCCTTAAAACAGGGCACACCGCCCCCCATAACACACCCGCTCATCAACCAAGCCAGAATCAATTGCACCCTGCGCCAAGCCCGATAAAATGGCGCCAACACGACAGCCCGCGCACTGTTAGAATGCCGACCAATCTATAAACCACGAGGCCAAACACCGTGCGCTTCCCCAAACTCCCCAAAGGCGAATTTCCCGCCACCATCGAATCGCTCACTCAAGAAGGCCGCGGGGTAACCCACCTCAACGGCAAAACCACCTTTATCAGCCGCGCCTTGCCGGGTGAAGCCATTCAATTTGTCTACACAAACCGCAAAAAACACTTCGATGAAGGCGACGCCATCCACATCGAACAGCCCTCGCCCGATCGCGTTAGCCCGCCCTGCCCGCATTTCGAACAATGCGGCGCCTGCGCTCTGCAGCACTTAAGCGCCGAAAAACAAATCGAAGTTAAGCAACAAGCCCTGTTCGACCAGCTGCAACGCATCGGCAAAACGCAAGCTCAGCAGCCACTCCCCCCACTCACAGGCCCCATCTGGGGCTACCGGCGACGCGCCCGACTCGGCGTAAAATACGTCATCAAAAAAGACCGGGTATTGGTCGGATTCCGCGAACGGCGCAGCCATTTTCTCGCCGACATAAGCCACTGCCCCGTGCTCGACCCCCGCGTGGGCGAACACCTAACCGACATCGCCAACGCCATCAGCACCCTCGATGCCCGCGCCACCGTGGCACAAATCGAAGTATCGTGCAGTGATGACCGCACAGCCCTCGTGTTTCGGCATCTAGAACCCCTAAGCGCCCAAGATAAAACTCGGCTAAGCGATTTTGGCCAAGCGCATCAGTTCGACATCTACCTACAACCCGGCGGCACCGATACCGTGTACCCGCTCGATCCCACCCGCGTGGGCGATCTACACGACCAACAACCCGCCTACCAAATCGCCATCGGCTTCAAACCGCTCGACTTCACCCAAGTCAATGCCGCCATCAACCGCGACATGGTACAACTCGCCCTAAAATGGCTCGATATAAAGCCCGGCGACCACGCACTCGACCTCTTCGCTGGCCTTGGCAACTTCACCTTACCCATGGCTCGCTTCGCCAAACACGTCACCGCCATCGAGCTTGAACCCGCCATGGTGCAGCGCGCCGAAGCCTCCGCCCACGCCAACGGCATCACCAACACCCATCACCAAGTAGGCAACCTCTTTGAACCAGACCCCACGCAAGCCTGGATGCAGCAAAACTACGATCGCATCCTGCTCGACCCACCGCGCGCCGGCGCCGAAGCCCTGCTACCCCACATCGCCCGCATGCGCCCCAAGCGCATCGTCTACATATCCTGCCACCCCGGCACCCTCGCCCGTGATACCCACAGCCTCGTGCATGAACACGGCTACACCCTCATCGCCGCCGGCGTCATGGACATGTTCCCCCACACAGCCCACATCGAATCCATCGCCGTCTTTGAACCCAAATAAACCCAATTCCATACAAAACCCACCCCGTTCATTGCCAAACCCCCACGCCATTGCTAGAATCCGCGCCTCTTTCCTGCCAGCCTCATCCAAAGGCTGGTAAAAAAATTGGAGCGGTGTCCGAGTGGTTGAAGGAGCACGCCTGGAAAGCGTGTATACGGTAACCCCGTATCGAGGGTTCGAATCCCTCTCGCTCCGCCAACAACACTAATTAAGCCCATGATTTCATGGGATTTTTTGTTTTCATAACTAGGCCGGTGTACCATTCGGTGTACCAATTTTCGTAAGATTTAAACGCATTCCGTTGCAACGTCTTGCACAGCTCGATAATTCATTTCCGTCAAAAAAACATTACTTCATGCCATGCATGAAAGTTTCTGTATTCCTTTAATCACAACAACACCTGACCCTTAAAGCATCAAAAACTGCTTTGCAGTGAGTAAATTTTACAATCCCAATAGCCGAAAAATTCGGTCAATGAGGTTGATGGTCAATAAGTCATCAGCTACTTCATTGGTGCAAGCGCTCATCAAAAAAACACCATCAACACATATAAGCGACCCTGTCAATAAGGGGGGTAGCTAAGAGAATTTGACGCACCCCTAGGGTAGGCACCCGAAACCGACTCACGGAAACTAGGTACGTTCATTCGAGTTCAAGTTACTCGTTTTGAACATTAACCAATTTTTGGTGTTTAAATTTAGTGAGGTTTATTTTGAAAAACAATCAGTTGCATCAAATCGTCCGTCCGAAAGACACGGCCAAGGAATGCGGGTTCGCCCTTTCAACACTTTGGGGGCGACTCAACCCCAAAAGCACCCAATTTGACCCCGAGTTCCCCCGACCTTTCCGGCTCAGTTCGAATCGCGCTCGAGGTGCCGTCGGCTGGCTACGTGCCGACATCATGGCCTACTTGGATAAATGTGCACAGCGCTCAGCTGATGGACGTTAAACAAATGAGGCTAACAATGCAGACACAAGAAACGGCTGAAATTTTAGCCCGACGCTCCAAGCAGATTCTGGCGTGCAGTAACTTGAGATTTTTTCGCAACATTTTTTTGGATACTTTCATGAACACTTTTAATCAAAAACCATTCCTGCGCCTCATGCAGGGCGCCGATTTTCCCTTACATGCCTTGCCGCAGACCATCAATGATGCCTGTACCGAGGTGCAGGCAGCCACAGAGGCACCGGCCGAACTCATTATTGCTCAATGCATTGGCGTTGCAGCAGCGGCCTGCCCCCCTGTGTCAGGATAGTTGTCGCCTTGGCGGATTAGCCATGATTAGACAGGG